>JAEEGL012903769.1_pt1 | contig 25561 bp, 19 predicted proteins | sample 9134231 | NCBI WGS metagenome assembly JAEEGL01 (sample SAMN16246548, study PRJNA631951) | gut metagenome | biome: gut microbiome; feature: rumen; material: fiber-attached | host: Bos | place: Iran: Karaj | collected 2018-10
GCATGTCTCAGTATCCCGTCGGAATCAGCCATAGTATTGATATGCCCCTGCTCCGTCACATCCTCTAATGCCTTGTAGGGCAGGGAATACTCAAGAACCGCATTACGGTCAAAGTAGGGGATACCGTTTTCATCCTCCACTACTGCGGCTCCTATGGAAGCGAAGGAAGCGGTAATTACATTCCCCAGTGCTCCCGCGGCCTCTGCAAGATGAGTATCCGCATCGGTTCCGGTCTCACCGGTGTACAGCGTATCCACAGCCACAACTGCAGGCTTCCGATTTGGATCTTTATTAAGTGCTTCCAGGGCAGAGGCCATGATGTTCCTGTCCCAGGTGTTATAGGGGCCCAACTCCTCCAGGGCCTTATCATCGATTCCGATCACTATAATGGAGCCGTCTGTAGCTTTTGGATGCTGATAGAGCGCATCCGCCATCCATGAATCCGGCTGCCTTAATACTCCTGCTGCGCCGATCAGCACAGTAATTAACGCCGCGGCAAGTAGTGATATTATTATTGAGGATAGTGTTTTGTTTTTTTGTAGGATTTTCATATTTTCGATTCCGTGCTTCTATTCTACGTTTCGATCTGCATTTCTGTTCTACGTTTCTAGATCAGTTGAGAACAGGATACTATTCTCAACTGATTATGAAGGGTGTTGAATGGCCAAAAGCCACAAAACTTAGGACATTATATACAACGGGAACGAAAGCCGGGGCTTTTGACCCCTGATACACAAAATAATTATGTATCTTGAATACTGATTTCTCCTGTATTTTTGTTGATGACTATAGTCTGAGTTAAGAGCGTTGCACCTTCCATAGACCCAGTAAAAGAGAGGGTACTTTCATTATCAGTAATTATATTATTTTGATTTCCATAAAAATATCCATCACCAGTATCTACTTCAATCTGACCACTACTCCCCATGGTGACATGTCTGTCACCATAAAAAGCAACTGCATAACTATCTCCAGTAAGTTCCACGTCCTTAAAACTATATTCAGTACCATTTACTTTTACAGGTAATACTACACTGGCATAATTATCTCCATCCGAACTGATTTTTAATTTGGAACCATCAACCTCTGCTATAGCAGAACCACCATCATCTCCGGGCACCCTGTATTTACCGTCTCCCAAATACTCTACGCCTGGACCACAATCTCCACCGTCGAAATCTCCCCCCCCGGAGTCGCCGCCGCCGGAGTCTCCGCCTCCGCCGTTATCTCCGGAATTGTCGTTATTGTTGTTATCTTTGTTACGGGGATTATTTTCATCACCCTCGTCCTCGTCCTTGTCTTTCTTTTCCTTCTTGTGTTTCTCCTCTTCCTCCGAGGAATCCTCATCTCCGGAAGAATCTCCTCCTTCCGTGGTTCCGCCCGCACCGGTTACATTATTATCAGTACCATCTCCTGCAGGGGCTCCGGTAACCGCACCGGTACCGTCAGCTAAAAGCGCACCGGCTCCTGTGGGGTCACCTGTCACGTCACCTGCGGGAATCAGGGCATCACCGGCACCTGCATCCGCTGCGGGAGGGGGATTCTCTGCAGGGGGTTCCTCAGGAGCTTCTTCTTCCGGTGGTTCAGGCGGAGTCAAAGGTTCCTCAGGTTCTGTCAGTGGCGGCTCTTCCTCCTTCTTCTCTTCCAGCGCAGGATCCTTAACCTCTCCATCCTCCACATAGCCCTGAAGTATGGAGATCTCCAGCTCCACATCACCCTCTGAAATCTTGAGAGCCTCCTTTGCAGCCGCTGTGAAATCAATTGCCCGCATTCCCATAAGAGGGATAGAGTCTGTCTTTCCTGTTTCCAGGAATTTCTCCCTGGCCTGTCCGTACATAGAATCACCTTCCACACTTGAAAGCTCAGCCAAAGCCAGTATCTTATCCCCGGAAAATCCGGTGTCCTCAACTACTTTCTGAAGAAGGTCGTTGTCCTTTGCCATGGCGTCAAGAGCTACGGGAGGCAGATCCTCCTCCTTAAAGTACGCCTGCTTAATAGATATGGTCTTATCTCCCTCAGCCTCTTCATTGAGATAGATGGTGATCATCTGTCCTGCATGTACTTCCACCTCCATCTCTTCGTGGGTTACGGGATTAATGGCCTTGATCTTCAGGACTCCGTCGGTTACCATCACGACCTCATGCCCCAGGGCATCCCTTCCGATATAGGCGGAGGTACCGCGGATACCGCAGACCATGGTGGAGGTATTTATTTTCAGGTCATTTTCATTTAATTTTTCGGTGATATTGAAAAAGAGGGAGCCCTCTTTCAAGTTGAATTCCAGCTGCTTTCCGTGGGTAATGATATCAGCCTCGCTGTTCTGCTCCATAGTCATAAGCTTTGTTTCATCAAGAGACACCATAAGCAGGCTCTCATTTCCGGTAGCAACTGTCTGACCGGCTCCGAGGCGCATCTCTTCCCTTATGGCCTTATCCTTCCCGTCCACGGAAAGGGTGACAGATCCCACCAGTCTCTGTATCCTCATTGTGACTGCGGTAACTGCTTTGTTATTCAGGAAGAGAGCCACAACGATTCCGATAACCACCAGTATTACGGCAATTATCACAGCGATCAGGATCTTCTTCTTTTTACCATCATCTATTTCAATTACTGCTTTCTTCTTTGTTTCTCCGGTATTATTCTCCATTTACCCTTATTTCCTTCAAAAAAACGTGCTCTCCTTATTTCATGTAATGCGCCGCTTTTCAGGCGCGTTGCCTACGCACCGTCGCGCACCGAAGGTGCCTTTCATCGGCGGTGCTTATTTTTCCTTCTCCCATGCTCCGCTTTCCTTAAAAAGCTTCAGTACACTTCCGTCAATAGCGCCCTCCTCTACCATGCTCTCAAGGATGGAAAAGGCCTTCTCTGCAGGCATAGGGGGCTTATAGGGCCTGTCCTCGGCAGTCAGGGCGTCATAAATATCGATTATGGTAAGGAGTCTTGTCTCCTTTGGAATACTGTCACCCCGCAGATGTTCGGGATAGCCCTTGCCGTTTAAGAGTTCGTGATGTGATCCTGACCAGAAGGGAACCCGCTCGTAAATTCCCTTAAATCCCATTTTATTTAAGAGTCTCTTGGTATACACCACATGGTTTTCTATCTCTTTCCTCTCACCGTTTGTAAGTGTTCCCTTTCTCACGGTAATGGCTTCCAGTTCCGCTTCATTAAGGAGGGGCTCGGTATCCCCGTATTCTGTCTCACAGGGTATATTGGAATACTCCTTGATCAAAGCTATGGTATCATCATCCACAAAGCCCGCTGCATTTGTTTTTTCAATAAGCGCCCAGGCCTCATCAAGCTTAGCCGCAATGTCATCGCTGTCATTAGCAGCTGAAGGATCCTCAAGACACTTTATCCTGTATTTTAATTTGGTGATCTCTATCTTTGACTTTATCCTGTCTTTTTTTCTTCCCAGCCTGTCCGGCTTATCCAGTACTTCAGCGGGAATAAGGAGTTTACCTATATCATGGAGCCATACGCTCATAAGGAAGGCATCTCTTTCGCCCTCGTCATACTCCCATCCTTCCTGCTTTCCGTTCACGCTGTCAATGAAATTCCCGGCATATTTTACCATATTTCTCGTATGGTTGGCATTATAGGGGCTTCTGGTGTCTATGGCTTCCACCATTACGGTCACAAAGGAATGTAAAAGATCCGATACCTCTTTCGCCAGCATATGGTTATTCATGCTGACTGCGGCAAGACAGGCAAGAGCTGATATCACATTTTCATATTTGGGATCAAAGGGTATGATATTGCCATCATCATCAAGGGCGTTAATAAGCTGCAGGACTCCTATGACCTCATCTTTTTCATCTGCCATCGGGATCACAAGCATGGAGCCCGTATGATAGTCATTAAAGCTGTCATATTTTTTCGCCCCGGAGAAATCATATTCATCAGAATTATAGATGTCAGGGAGATTTATCTTTTTATTGTCCATTGCCGCGCAGGCACAGACATGCTGACGGTTAAGGGGAACAGGAGGCATTTTCACGTTTTCGCTTCTGCCTGCGAAAACACCTTTGGATCTGGTACAGACAGTATGAAAAAGTAAATGATCCTTTTCCTTTAAGTAGACCGTGCCGGCATCCGTGTGGCATATACCCATTGCCTCATCGAGGATCCTCCACATCAGGGTATCGAAATCCTTTTCGGCGCTTAAGCTTAAGACTATCTTTATCATACTGTCCAGGGTATATTCCCTGTTTATTTCCGAAGCCATATGGTTTCCCCCTGTCTTCCAAAAGCAATATTTTCAGTTTTAATTTCAGATTCCATTTTTTCCAGCATATCGTCAGAATGATGGGGATCATGATGGATTATTCTTAATTCTCCGGCACCGCACTCACGGAATACGGAAACCCCGTGTCCCGGAGTGGAATGACCAAATCCCTTTCTATCCCTGTACTCTTCCTCGGTATACTGTCCGTCATAGAGTAAAAGATCCGCGCCGGACGCCAGGCGGATAAGCTCCTTATCCCCTTTTTCTGAATGCTCATAATCCGTGGCATAAACAAGGCTTACTTTACCACAGTCCAGCCTGTAGGCGATGCTTCCTCCGGGATGGCCTGTTTTAATGCCTGTAACCGTAACATCTCCTACAGTATATGGGAAAGAAATGTCGGACACCTTCACATCCGCCGGAAAATCATTTATGGTAATGGGCCACAATGGCGGTGACATAAGCCTCGATATCTGGGTTAAGGTATCAAGTCCGTTTTTCACTGTGGAGCATATATCCACGCTCATTTCCTTATTCATAAGATATGGGAAAAATGGCAGCCCGAGAAGATGGTCTGCATGCGGATGGGTGATAAGAAGGGTGGCGTTTTTTAATGCACATGCCGGTGCTTTGGTAATACCGGTACCGGCGTCAAGTAAAATGACGGCGTTTTCCGTCTCTACCATGACACAGGAAGTGTCCCCTCCGTATTTCATGTTTTCCGCCCTGCTTATGGGTAATGAACCCCTGGCGCCTAATATCGTGACTTTCATAACTGACATTATAACACAGATTATTGTTTTTCATCAGAAAAACCAACTAAAACCTCACTCCTGCCTCGATAAGCGGCTTCATATCCTTATCGAAAAGATCCTCCCTTATGACAAGAAGCTTATTGGGCTCCGGGTATTCTTCATCACTGTCCCGGTCAAAATCCGGTACCGCTAAGGATTTAAGGGTTCTTATCATCAGTGCAGGCTTTATATTGTCTCCGGAGGATGCGGAAAGCTTCATCCTTAATACAGGTGTATTCTCTCCGTCCTCTTTATCAGGTAAAGCCTCAAGATCAAATACTAAATCCTTTAATTCTATCTCCCGTACCGATTTCTTGCTTTTCTTTCTTACGATGACCGATCCCCTGTCCTTATAACGCTTTACCGCTTCATAAATATTCCATTCCGGATCATAACCCGGACGGAACCTAACGGTATACTCTGCTGCAAAGACCATGGCCATAGCCTTGGGTGTCTTTTCCGGAAGACGCACCATGTCCAATACTTCAATGCCTTCCGCCCCCGTTTCATTCATCCTTTTTATCATATCCGCAGCAGTGGTAACGCTGCAGACCTCCAGATCGAAGTACTCTCCGTTACTCTCCACTCCGACGGACAGTGGCTGTGCAAATGACATTATCTGATGGGGGTGAAAGCCCTCTGAATACGCTGCATCGATCCCTGCACGGCGGATATTCTTCTGGAAATAGCGCATAGTATCCAGGTGCCCTATGTATTTCATAAGGCCCCTCTTTGAGAATTTTATGCGTATAAGCTTATTCCCTTCTTTCAAAGAGCAGCTCCTTTTTTCAGATCTTCCTCGATCATGCTCTCAAGAGCGTCACACACAAGGGTCACAGCCCCGACATTATCGTGAACCTGGGTATTGGGGAGTCCCTTCTTCTCCCTTTCCTGGTTTGCTATGCATAAAAAGCAGGCTCCGACCCTTACCCTTAGGTACTGGCCTACAGTGAGCAGGGCTGCGGTCTCCATTTCCGACGCAAGGCATCCCATTCTGATATATGATTCCCACTTATTCATAAGCTCATAGGACACGGGCATTTTTTCAGGCTCATGCTGTCCGAAGAAGGAATCCTTACTCTGAACCACCCCCAGATGGTATCTTAACTTCATTTCCCGGGCCTTATTTACAAGGGCGTTCACCACATCGAAGTGCGCCACCGCGGGATACTCGATAGGGGCATACTGCCGGCTGGTGCCCTCCATTCTGACGGCGGCGCTTGCGATCACCACATCGCCTCCCATGACATCATCCTGCATGCCACCGCAGGTACCCATCCTTATAAAAGTATGGGCTCCGCACTTTACAAGTTCCTCTAAAGCTATGGCGGCACTGGGTCCTCCGATACCGGTGGATACCACACTCACCTTTACACCTTTAAGGGTTCCTGTACAGGTCATAAATTCCCTGTTATTTGCCACAAAGTGTGCATCATCAAAGAAGGTGCCGATAAGCTCGACTCTTCCCGGATCCCCCGGAAGTATCACATATTTTCCTATATCATCTCCTGAAACCCGGATATGATACTGTTTTCCGCTTCCCTCAGTATAATCAACCATTTATTACCTCCCTTAATGTCACCCTTTCCTTTTCCCTGGTGATCTCCGCAATACCTAGCCCCGTTATGTCGATAAAATCCGCTTTCAGCCTGTCCTTTTTTAACTCGCTCTTTAATTCATTTATTACCGTGTCCCTTAAGTCCCTGTTTGTCATATTGATAAGATCCATAAGTATCATCCCGCTTAAGTTCCTTATCCTCATCTGCCTGCAGGCTTCTCTCACGGCTTCAAGATTGGTCTCCTTCACCAGCTCGTCTTTACTGATCTTCCGGGTGTTTTTCCCGGAGTTTACATCTATCACATGACAGGCTTCCGTCTTTTCGATAACTATATTCCCGCCGCTTTTAAGGTACACCGTCTTCTTAAATGCTTCATCAATAACGGCTTCCAGCCGGGTAAGCTTTATCAGGGGATATTCGTCCTTATAAAGCCTTATCCTGTTTACGTTCCCCTCATCATGAATAAGTTCTTCCTTCAGCCGCTCATAAATTGCAGGGTCATCCGTAATGATCTCCGACGGTTCTTCCCTTAGGTCCCGGATAAATGAGCTTTCCGGAGAGGGCGCGTTGTAGAGTCTTATAAAAGGCACCGAATGCTCCGCCTTTTTACTGATCTCCCTCATTATGGAAATAAGTTTATCAAATTCCTCTTCTATTTCCCTGTCAGACGCGTTTTCTGCATTTGTCCGGACCACAGCCCCGATATCGGAATAGGTGGAGAGCATTTTATGAACCAGTTTTTTCAGCTCATCCTTTCTGACGTCCTCGATCTTCCGGCTTACTCCCACGCCGTGACGGTTTCCTGTAAGTACAAGATACCTTCCCGCCACAGAATAGTCCGGGCTCACAACCATTTCCTTTTCTCCGAAGGGTTCCTTTACCACCTGGACAATGAGCTCATCCCCGGGTCTATATTGGGATGGATCTCCTTTAATATCCATAAAGCCCCTTACACCGTTTGATAAAAGGATAAATGCAGCGTCCAGGTTTTTCTGGATATTTTCAACCTTACCCTTGACGATATCTCCGGGTTTTAAATCCCTTCCCTCATCCTGGGATACAGCCAGAATATCAAAGACCCGGTCATCCTTTATAAGGGCGGTGATACGGGCACCGCAGTAATTTACTATAACGATCCTAGTTTCCTGCATTTCTTTTGCATACCCCGGTATCAAATACGGCTGCGCCGCAGCCCGAACACTTTTCCCTGCAGTTAGGTGTAACTATTCCCTTCTTTGCATTTTCCCATTCACGGATAAAGAAATCCTTTGAAACCCCTATATCGATAAAGTCCCAGGGCAGTATCTCCGATACATCCCTTTCACGCTCCGTATAGAATGTTTTATCTATTCCGCAGATCCGAAAGGCTTCATCCCAGCGGCTTTTCACAAAGATTTCCGACCAGCTGTCAAAGACTGCGCCTTTCTTAAAAGCTTCCATAATGACCTTGGAAAGCCTCCGGTCCCCTCTTGCCAGCACTCCCTCCAGTTCCGAGATCTCATGCTCATGATACTGGAACTTCAGTGATTTATGGTTAAGCTCATTCTTTATCTCTTCCTTAACGAGCCTTGCCTTCCTTATGAATTCATCCGCGCTGTCCATCTTTGCCCACTGGAAAGGCGTAAAAGGCTTGGGTATAAAGAAGGAGGCCGAAGCGTTCACCATGACCCGCACTCCCTTCCTCTCTTCCTTCGGGATGGTGTCAAAGTAATTCATGGCCACCCGGTCTGAAAGATGGGATATCTCCAGCACATCCTCATCGGTCTCAAAGGGAAGTCCCAGCATAAAATAGAGCTTTACCTTATTCCAGCCGCCCTTGAAGGCCTCGGCAGATCCCCGCATTATATCCTCTTCCGTGATCCCCTTATTTATCACATTCCTCATCCTCTGGGATCCGGCCTCTGCGGCAAATGTCAGGCTGGATTTTTTTACGTCCTGCACCCGGGCCATTATATCCAGGGAAAAAGCATCTATCCTTAGACTCGGAAGCGAGATATTTACATACTTTTCCCTGTAATTATCAATGAGGTGGTCCACAAGGGGTTTTAAGCAGCTGAAGTCCGAAGTACTTAAGGAACTTAAGGTGATCTCATCCTGGCCTGTGGAACTTAAGATCTTTTCAGCCTTATCCTTCAGGAATTCAAGGCTCCTCTCCCTCACCGGCCTGTAGATCTGTCCCGCCTGGCAGAAGCGGCAGCCTCTTATGCAGCCCCGCATGACTTCCAGTACTGCCCTGTCCTGAGTCACCTGGATAAAAGGCACCAGCGGCTTTTCCGGATAGGAGACCTTATCCATATCCCGGACTATGTTCTTCCGTACTCTTTCCGGCACGTCGGGATAGATGGGGATAAACTCATTTATGGTACCGTCTTCACGGTAATTTACATCATAAAGGGAGGGCACGTATATACCTTCTATTTTGGAGGCAGCTCTTAAAAATTCATCCCTGCTCTTCCCCTCCACCTTAAAGGCCTTATAGAGGTCAAAGAGGGCATCATAGCTGGTCTCTCCCTCGCCTATATAGAACAAATCGAAAAAGTCCGCTATGGGCTCCGGATTATATGTGCAGGGACCGCCTCCTATCACTATCGGATCATCAGCCCCCCTGTCCTTCTGAAGAAGGGGGATCTCTGAAAGCTTTAAGATCTGCAGTATATTGGTGTAGCACATCTCATACTGCAGGGTTAATCCCAGAAAATCAAAATCACGGATCTTATCCTGCGACTCCAACGCAAAAAGCGGGATATGCTTATCCCGCATCACTTTATCCAGATCCGTCCAGGGAGAGTATACCCTCTCGCACCATACGTCCTCACGCTTATTGAACATATCATATAATATCTGTATACCGAGATGGCTCATGCCTATCTCATAAACATCCGGGAAACAGATGGCAAAACGGATATCTATGTTCTCCCTGTCTTTAATGACCGCATTTATCTCGTTTCCGATATAGCGCTCCGGTTTTTCTATTGAGAGCAGAAGCTCGTCACTTAATGCCGTTTTCTTAATGATTATCTACCTCGAATTTATCTCCTTGGTTATCTCGTCCCAGGTCACGCCCTTCTCTACCATGAGCACCATGGCGTGATAGAGGAAGTCTGCCATCTCGTACTTTATCTCCTCCGGGTTCGGATTCTTTGCGGCGATTATGATCTCCGTGCACTCCTCCCCCACCTTCTTTAATATTTTGTCTATTCCCTTGTCAAAGAGGTAGTTGGTATATGATCCCTCCTTCGGATGGGCCTTTCTGTCAAGGATGGTATTGTATTCCCTTTCAAAAGCCTTTAAGGGATTGGCATCGTCATACTCCTTCTTCAACATGGTATTAAAGAAGCAGGAGCGTTTTCCGGTGTGGCAGGCTGCCCCTACCTGCAGGACCTTCGCGAGGATGGTGTCATTATCGCAGTCCGCGATCAAACTCTTCACATACTGATAGCAGCCGCTGGTTTCTCCCTTGAGCCAGAGTTCATTCCTGCTCCTTGAGTGATAATGCATAAGTCCCGTCTCAATGGTCTTTTCATAGGCCTCTTTATCCATATAGGCAAGCATAAGGACCTCGTCAGTCTTATAATCCTGGACGATGACGGGTATCATGTCATCGGAATTATGCTTGAGATCATCCCAGCTCAAACTGCTCTCAAAGGTATTTACGGAAATCCCCAGTCCCTTGCACTGGCGCTTAAAGTCCATGAAGCTTTTGGGCCTTTCGTTGATGTCTCCGCCGCTCACGCCCTGAACGGAATAATTACGGAGGACTGCCGCCAGCTCATGGAAGGACTTCTTATGGAATACCGGCACGAATCCTACGGAAATGGGATTTGCATTATTGCTGCAGGCCTTGTCCACCCAGTCGGCGGAAGCGTCGAGGTTATCCTCATTTACAAGGATCAGGGTGTTTATGAAATTCTTTATCTCATTCCTTCCGGTTTCAAGCTGGGAAGGATTATCGATACAGGCCGCTATATGATCCCGGCCGAAACGGGTGCTGACTTCCTCGGAAAGTTTGATATTTTCAGGCTTCTTATAATTGAGGGCCGCCATCCTGCAGCCTGCATAGATGAGCTTCTTTATATCCTCAAGCCTTTTCACATTTCCCGCACCAATGACCGGAATATCTATCGAAGCACAGATATTCTTTATCACGCTTAGATTTTCCTCATGTTCTTCGTCCTCTTCCGAAAGATCAAAGATTATAAGGGAATCTGCACCGTGATTTGCATAATCCATGGCAAGGGTCAGAGGCGTATCCTTAAGAGCGGTCTTTGCCTTGAACCATTTAACAGCCTTTCCCTTCCTTAAAAACATACAGGGGATTATCTTTTTATAATCAATGCTCATAATACTCCTTTTGTGGAAAGCACTCCATCAATCCTCTCATCCTTTGATACAGCTTCACTTAAGGCCTTTGCAAAAGACTTAAATGCAGCCTCCATAATGTGATGGTCATTCATACCGTCTAATTTCTTTATATGCAGGGCCATTCCGGCGCCGTAACTCACAGCGTAGAAAAACTCCCTCGCCATCTCAGTATCCATATCCCCGCATCTTTCCGTATTAAAATCCACATCAAAGGAAAGATAGGGCCTCCCGGATAAGTCTATGGATGTAAGGATAAGTGCTTCATCCATGGGAAGTACGAAATACCCGAAGCGCTTTATCCCGGCCTTGTCAGAAAGAGCTTCCTTTATGGCCTGTCCCAGTACTATCCCGCAGTCCTCTATGGTATGATGGCAGTCTACATTCAGATCGCCCCTGCACTTTAGCTCAAGGTCAAAAAAACCGTGACGGGCAAATCCTTCCAGCATATGGTCAAAAAAACCGTCGCCTGTATCTATCCCGCTCTTTCCGCTGCCGTCAAGATCAAGGCTTAAGCTTATGTCCGTCTCCTTTGTTTTTCTCTTTATCTCAGCTCTTCTGCTCATTATCAGGCTCCTTACTTACGCTGCATTTTTGTCATGGCTTTTCCTATGCATTGCCCTGCTTAATTGAACCTTACTGCGATGGAATTCGCATGGGCGGTTAATTTCTCGGCTCTTGCAAAGGCTTCTATATCCTCGTGGATGGTACGGAGTGCCTGCTCCGAATAGGATATGATAGAGGTCTTTTTTATAAAGTCATCAACGGACAGGGGTGAGAAAAACTTCGCCGTTCCGTTGGTGGGAAGCACATGGTTAGGTCCCGCAAAATAATCTCCCAGAGGCTCTGATGAGAAGGGGCCTATAAAGATCGCTCCCGCATTCTTTATCTTTGTCATGGTCTTCCAGGGATCATGGGTCACGATCTCCAGGTGCTCGGATGCTATGTCATTCACGGCATCGACGGCATCCCTCATATTTCTCGCCACAAGAGCGTAGCCGTAGTTTTCAAGTGACTTTTCGATGATCTCCCGTCTGGAAAGCTCAGGGAGGAACTTATCGATCTCTTCGGACACCTTCTCTGCAAGGCTCCTGGAAGTAGTGACAAGGATCGAGGATGCCATTTCATCGTGCTCTGCCTGGCTTAAGAGATCCGCCGCGATAAACCTGGGATTTGCGCTGTCATCAGCCAGAACCAGTATTTCCGAGGGGCCGGCAATGGAATCAATGCTGACATGGCCGTAAACCGCCCTCTTTGCAAGGGCCACAAAGATATTTCCGGGGCCCACGATCTTATCAACCTTCTTGATGGACTCTGTTCCGTATGCAAGGGCCGCAATGGCCTGTGCTCCGCCGGTCTTAAATATTTCTCTTATACCAAGAAGCTTGCAGGCTGCAAGTACCTGGGGATTCACAAGACCGTCGGGACCTGCAGGAGTCGTCATGATTATCTCTTTAACTCCCGCCACCAGTGCCGGAACCACATTCATAAGGACGGAACTCGGATATACTGCCTTCCCTCCGGGTACATATACTCCGACCCTCTCAATCGGAGTGATCCTCTGTCCTAAAATAACCCCGTCATCCTTTGTATCAAAGAAGCTCTGGCGTTTCTGTTTTTCGTGGTAGCTGCGGATATTGTTGATGGAACGCCCCATGACACCCATGAGGTCCTCTCCCACTTTACTTACGGCTTCCATGACTTCATCATCGGAGACCCTGAAATTTCCCGCATCTATCTTATTGTGATCAAACCTTTTGGCATATTCAAATATTGCCTTGTCGCCGTTCTTACGGACATTCTCAATGATCTCCGAAACAGTTTTTTCATACTCCGGATAACTGTCAGGCTTTCTCTTTAAGAGTTTGCCGAGAAGATCTGCCTTTGTTTCCTGATTTAAATCTACTATCTTCATACCTTTCCCCTTTTACTCCTGCAATGAACGCAGGTCATTTATGATACCCCTTATCCTCTCCGATTCCATCCTCATAGACACCTGGTTTACCACCATCCTTGCCGAGAGCGGACAGACCTCTTCCAGAACCGTAAGACCGTTCTCTTTTAAGGTCGATCCGGTTTCTACTATATCACAGATCACATCCGAAAGTCCCACTATCGGAGCCAGTTCAATGGAACCGTTAAGCTTTATAATATCAACGGTCTGGTGTTTCCTGTTATGGAAATAATCCCTGGCGATCCTGGGATATTTGGTGGCGACCTTTATCATTTCGTGATGCTTTAAGAGTTCCTTATCCTCCGGGAAACCGCAGATACACATCCTGCACTTCCCGAATTCAAGATCCAGCACCTCGTAGATCGCCCGGTTTTCCTCCATTATTATATCCTTGCCGCTGACTCCGATATCCGCAACTCCGTGTTCCACATAGGTCGGTACATCCGGTCCCTTGGCGAGGAAGAACTTAAGCTTCTTTTCTTCATTTACAAAAATAAGCTTACGTGTGTTCTTATCCTTCATCTCCTCACAGGTTATGCCGATCTTCTCCAGCTTTTCAAGGGTTTTATCCGCGAGACGTCCCTTTGTAAGGGCAACCGTCAGATATCTCATCTCTCCGTCATGAACATTCTGGTTCTTTAAAGTGCTTAAAAGCTGGTCTATGACAACGGTAAATCCCACAGCCGCCTTGTCGCGCCCAAAGTTTTTTAAGAGATTATCGTAGCGTCCTCCCCTTACTATGGCTTCTCCCGTACCGAAGGTATAAGCCCTGAAGATGATCCCGGTATAATAACTGTGCTTTGAGAGCATCCCGAGGTCAAAGGTGATATGATCCATAACCCCGTATGACTTTAATCTTTCATATAATTCAATGAGCCTTAAAATAGCGTTTTCGGATCTCTTAATCCCCTTAACCCTTTCCTTTGCCTCGTAAAGGACATCCCTGTTTCCGAAGAAATCCGGGAAGGACTGCAGGGTATTCTTTATTTCCGGATCGATATCTATGTCATTTAAGCAATCAAGAGTTCCGAAGTAATTCTTATTCCTGATATTCTCCGAAAGGTCATTTACGGTATCATTCTGAAGCCCTGCATACTCGCAAAGACCCCTGAAGTATTCCACATTGCCGACGCAGATCTGAAAGTCCTTAAGACCTGCGGTCTTTAAGATCTGAACTGCGATATTTATGATCTCCGCATCCGCATCAACTGAGGGCTCTCCCATATATTCAAGTCCCAGCTCCGTAACTTCCTTTAATTTACCCTGGAGATCGGATCTGTTGGAAAAAGTGTGCCCGAGATATGTAAGACGGACCGGTGTGTCATCTTCAAAGAAATACTTGACTGCGGCCCTTGCAGCCCCGGGAGTAAAATCCGGTCTCAGAGCCAGGGTATTATTCTCGCTGTCAAAGAATTTATAGACTTCCCTTGAGGAGGTAGTGCCGGTCTCCCCCGAAAAAATATCAAAGAACTCAAAGGTGGGGGTTTCTATCTCATTATATCCGTAGGAACCGGTTAATTCCCGGAGTTTTTTCTCCAGATCCCGTTTTAACTGTAATTCTCTTCCGTAAATATCCCTCACGCCCTCCGGGGTGTGCAGCAGATTCTTAGGCATGTCATGCTCTCCTTATGCGTTTTGCTAACCCATTATACTTCCTAATCATATTATAGTAAACGTGTTACTGTTCAACGGTCTACGACCAGTAAACAGCAGCGTTATCATTCTCTTTCGTCCAGGTCTGTCTGCAGAGCATCGAGATAGGGCAGATACATTCCGGCTGTGGGAGTGATAAAGTATTTTTCATCGGTTTCCTCAAAACGGAAGGAACGTCTGCCGCCCTCTTCGTACCTCTGCCAGAAATCATAAAGACGCCTGAAGGTCAGATAGTAGAAAACATCCCTGTCGGTATAATGAATGAGAAAGAAAGCCACTCCCCCCTGGGCTTCAAAATCCTTCATAAAGGCCACCTGGTGCTCATGGATATTCCGAAGCGTAAAGGTGTCCACAGCGCACTCCTTGGCATCGAAGCACACAGGGATACCCTGCACCGCGCCTATATAATCCACGGTACTCTTCTGGTCAAAGTAGGCGAGCTTAATGGTCCTTGTCTCCTTATCAAACTCCACGGGAGTTATGGGAGTCGGGATCTTCTGTATCAGCGCCAGCCCCTTTTCCCTGTATTCTTCATTTGTGCGGTTAATAAGTTCCTCCAGCTGCGATCCCCGGAGTCCCCGTGTCTTCCAACCCACCCAATTTCTCCTCTATACAGTTCTGCTAAATACGAAACCTTCACTCTGTTCCGGAGTAGTTATGTATTTCCGAACAATTAGCCAGCGGTTCGGAAATACATAAATGCTCCGAAACAGAATTGATTACTTCCTGTATTTCAGCAGCGCCCTCATATCATCCTTAACCGGCGCTTCAAACACCTTCCCGGACAGATAGCTCAAATCCCCTTTGATCTTCGGAAAAACCACCTTATATGCATGCAGCATCTGCCTTTTTACGGAAAGCTCCTCCGACACATTAAGGGATTCAGAAGTGCAGTACTTGATATCCCCGATCAGCGGGAATCCGGCACTTAGCATATGCGCCCTTATCTGATGGGGCTTACCCGTGATAAGATGCACTTCCGCAAGTGTCATTAAAATGCCCTTCACATTGATCTTCCCCACAGGAACCACACGGGTTTCCACAGGATCCGCATCTTTAACGGTTTTTTCCTTAGTGATGAAGGCTTTGTTACTTTCCTTATCTTTATAAAGATATCCCTTAAGTGTCAGTTTCTCCTTTATCTCCCCAAGGCAGATGGCATAATAATACTTGCCGAGAGTCCGGTCCTTGAGGATTGTACTTAATTCCTTTAACCCCTTCTGGGTCCTGCCGCATAAAACAAGCCCCGACGTATTCCGGTCCAGGCGGTTGCATACGGATGGCTTCACGGCAAAATTCTTTGTGCTGTCAGCAAGATATTTTAACAGCAGATCATTTAAGGATATCTCCCCGGAGGAATCGGACTGGCTTAATATATCCGCATCCTTATTGATGATCAGTATGTTATCGTCCTCAAATACTATGTTCCTCTTAAAGCCTTTCAGATCCTCCGTTTTTATCTTTTTACCGGGCTCATCTTTGGTATGCCTCGGCTCAAACTTCGAAATAACCTCATCAGAAAAAAAGACCTTCAGGGAATCCTTATCCTTAAGCACTTCCTTTCCCGTGGCCCTCAAATTGTTTAATACTATATTCTTTTTCCTTAACGCCTTGAATACTACTGCACCCTTTGCGCCGGGCAGCACTTTTTCCAGAAATTTCAAGACTGTCTGCCCTTCTTCCGCGGCAGATATGATATATTCTCTCAAATCAAATACCTTTCTATTTCACGATCAGGGTATAGCCCTCTCCCGAATTTGCGAAGATTCCGGAAAGAGATTTAAAAAGCCCCGAATATCCCTTGTCATCACCGGACAGTGAAGAAAAGCGGAAAAGATGCTGGCCATCAATATCTCCGACAGCTATGAGTCTGTCCGCAGGAATCCCTGTATTATCAAGGGATGATATCAGATCAGCCGGAAGCTCTGTCTCTCCGTCTCCCGAACCGTTACTCCAGCCTGCCGTTCCAAGAAGATCGCATATCTCGATAAAGGAATAGTAGGTAAGAAGGGCATCCTTATCGGGATCGGCGGTATCGATCACACAGGGTGACAGTTCATTGTCAGCGCCTTCTTTTCTCTGTACCAGTATTATCTTCCTGTAATCATCTATAAGAACCGTTTCCCCGTTTGATCCCACCTTGACAGGGAAGGCCACCTCAGTTTCCGCACCATTTAAGGTGATGGTTCCGCTCCAGATATCGTTTTCCAGGCCGTCTGCAGAAATATCCACACTGCAGCCAAGAAGGGCTTCACTCTCCGCCGCCTCTTCCTCCGGAGTTTTCGGGGGCTCTGTCTCTTCCTCTTCAGGTTCTGCAGTTTCTTCCTTTTCTGCCGTCTCCGCAGAAGGCTCCTCAGATGCAGTAACGCTCATCTTTTCGGTTTTATCAGTTCCACTGTCACCTCCACAGGAGGTAATGACTGTCAGAAGGAAAGATAACAGTATTAAAACAAAAGATAACTTCTTTTTCACCTGCTTTTCTCCTTCAGATCACAGTGAAAGACTGGAAATAAGTTTTATCATTTCCTCATCCTTTTTTAAGACCTTAAGTTTCTGATCGCTTAAGACCTTCAGTCTCTTCACGAATTCATCCGTCCCCTTAAAGCTTTTGATATTCCATTCCCTGAATCCGTTCTTTTTCGACATGAGATTGAGATGTCTGATCAGGGCTTCCTCATCCTTCATATCCGGAGGGATGAGAAGCATTGTGTTTTTATTTAAAACTCCTATGCAGGGGACAAAAAACGATTTTTCCGAAGTGGTGATAACAGAATCGTAGAAGATCAGGATATTTCCCCGCACCTCTTCTATCCTCTTATGATCCTCTTCACCTATGGATCTGAAGCGCATGAACATTATGAGGTTCACCGCCGCCATAGCTGTGGGGATAGCAGAGATCACGGCCAGACATAAAAAGACCATTCCGTACTGCGGGAATATCACCCAGGTACAGATGGTTAAGATCACCGTAATAACGCAGGGTATAAGAAAACGCACAAGAGAAGCTCTGTGCTGGTTATCAAGATATCCTCTCTCACCCTTCTTAAATGATCCCTTCTTTGCAATACCCTCTTCACTCATGCTTTAAGACTATCCTGTTTTCATCCTTCATGATCGAATCAGCGTCTATAACACCCCTTACTCTTACAAGGGTGTAGATATTGGAATTCCTTCCCACTATGGTTCCGGGGTTCAATACAGAATTACAGCCCACCTCCACATGGTCTCCAAGCATAGCCCCGAATTTCTTTAAGCCGGTTTCGATCTTTTCATCACCCTTCTTTACCGTCACAGGGGTCTTGTCCTGTTTCACGTTTGAAACAGTGGAACCTGCACCCATATGGGCATAGAAACCAAGGATCGAATCACCCACATAACTTAAATGCGGAACCTGTACATGGTTAAAAAAGATCACATTTTTTAACTCAACGGAATTACCCACAACGCAGTCATTTCCGACGAGCACCTTGCCGCGGATAAAGGCTCCGGGTCTGAGCTCCGTATTTTCACCTATTATGCAGGGTCCTGTTATCGACCCCACATTCTGATGTATCTTTGCACTCTTCGCGATCCAGATATCATCGCCCTTTTTTTCGTATATTCCGGGATCCAGTGTCTCTCCAAGCGCTGTTACCATATCACCGATGCCGGGTAATGCCTCCCAGGGATAGGTATACTTTTTTAGATAATCCCCTGCCAGTGTTTCGTTCAGATCATAGAGATCACTTATCTTTATTCCGTCCATTTATGCTTCATTCCTTTCCACAGCCCTGAACCGTAACTTCAGTTCCCGGCTAAGATCGTTCTTTCTCACTGATTCTACGTATTTTGTGACGTATCTGTCCAGAGTATCTCTGTATTCTTTGGTACTGAGCTCACCCTTTTCAACCTGTGAAAGTCCCTTCTCCCAGCTGGCCGTCATCTCGGGATTGAGCATCCCCGGCATGGTGAAATAGACAACTTCATAGATCATTTCCCCAAGCTTGCTGGGTGTCAGTATCTGGTTCTTTTTATTTAAGTTCAGATACTTATTATTCACGAGTTTTTCAAGTATATTGGCTCTTGTGGCGCTGGTTCCTATACCCGCTCCTTTTATCTGTGCCCTTAATTCCTCGTCCTCGATAAGCTGTCCCGCATTCTCCATGGCAAGTATCATTGAACCCGTGGTATAGCGTTTCGGCGGGCTGGTCTTCCCCTCCTTCAGGCTGAAAGGACCGCCTGTCACCTCCATCCCTTTTTTCAAAACAGGGATAAGCGCCATAAGACCTTTATCGTCTTCTTCACCGTCCTCATCCTCTTCTTCCGCCGTTTTTTTGTCCGGTTCCGTATATTTCTTATCCTGTCCTGTTATCACAAAATAACCCGGATCACTTAATACCTTTGAGCGGCTGAAAAAGCTTTCCTCTCCCTCATCTGTTGTCACCAAAGTGGTAAGGGAGACCTTCTTAAATACTGCGGGCGGATAGAAAACCGACAGGAAGCGCCGGACTATCATATCATAAACCTTCTTTGATATCTCACTGCACTTATTATATTCCTTCAGGTTTCCCGTGGGGATTATGGCATAGTGGTCTGTAACCTTGCTGTCATCCGTATAGGGCTTTTTATTGATATTCTTGTACAGCCCCTCGTCTATAATATGATCCGCAAAAGCGCTGACCGGAGTATAGGCTTTCACACCCTTAAGGTTCTTTATTATCTCCCCCGCCACGGCTTTTGTAAGCACCCTGGCATCCGTCCTGGGATAGGTGGTCAGCTTCTTTTCATACAGTTCCTGGGCGCACTTCAGTGTCTCTTCCGGACTTATGTGAAAACGCTTGGAGCAGGCAGCCTGCAGCTCTGCCAGATTATATAAAAGGGGCGGTTTTTTCTTCTCATCCGTCTTTTTGATCTCTTTTATGACGGACCCTTTAAGTTTCCCCAGGGTTTCAATGAATTTAAGGGCGGTATCCTTATCAAGAAAACCTTTTTCATTATATATACCGGGCTTTCCTTCAAAGGCGGATCCCTTTGTAACCTTCCACTCTCCGCCGTAGCTTCCTTCAGGGATCGTGAAAGTACCGGTTATGCGGTAGAATACGGTTTCTTTGAATGAGCGGATCTCCCTCTCCCTTCGCACCACCATGCCGAGAACACAGGTCATTACACGCCCCACAGCAATGGCGGAATACTTCTTTGTCCCTGCGGCATCATTCAGCATCCTTCCGTACTTTACGGACAGTGCCCTGGAAAAATTAATTCCCATGGAGTAGTCCTCGATACTCCGCATGATACCTGCGTTGGAGAGATTGTCATAGTCACTGTAAGGTCTTGCCTCGTCTATCCCCCGTCGTATCTCCTCCTCGGTGGTGGAATCTATCCAGACACGCTTTTCTGTCATGCCTGTCCTCACTCCCCCCTTCCGGCGGATAAGCTCCTCTATGACCTGGCCTTCCCGTCCGGAATCTCCGGCCCAGAGGACAGTTTCTATATCATCCCTGTGAAGCATCTTTTTAACAGTGTCGTACTGCTTCTTCACATTGCTTATGACATCGTATTTATACTCTTCAGGAAGAAAGGGCAGATCCTCCATTCGCCATTTCTTATATTTCTCATCATATTTTTCCGGGTAGCACATCTCCACAAGATGTCCTACACACCAGGTTATGCAATAACTGTCATTCTCAATAAATCCGTCTCCCTTACCCCTGACATTAAGAATTGACGCATATTCCCTGGCAACACTGGGTTTTTCAGTTATAACAAGAGTCTTTCCCATGTGATCAAAGACTCTCCTTACCTTTACCTTTTTTGCTCCACTGCCTGATATCCGCCATTATCTCATCCAGGATCAGATCCGACAGTTCTCTTTTTGATAATAACGGCAGTGTTTTTTCGCTGTCTTTTTTAATGAGAACAAGCTTATTGGTATCGCCCTTGAAACCTGCACCTTCTTCCCTCAGGGAATTAGCGCAGATCATGTCCGCATTCTTTTTCTTAAGCTTATGCGCCGCGTTTTTAATAAGGTCTTCCGTCTCCATGGCAAAACCGCATATATACTGGTCATTCCTTGCACTGTGCCCTACAGTGTCAAGTATATCCACGGTTCTTTCAAGACTTATTGAAGGTGCTTCCCCCTCCTTCTTTTTGATCTTCTGATCAGCAGTTTTTTCAGGTCTGAAATCCGCTACCGCGGCTGCAAAAATAAAGATATCCGTGCTTTCCTGCCCCTTAAATACGGCATCCGCCATATCCGAAGCCGAAAGAACGTCTACTGCTTTTACTCCTATGGGTTTCTTTAAGGCTGTCTGTCCTGAAACCAGAGTCACCTCCGCTCCCCTGCTTAATGCGGCTTCCGCCAGAGCATACCCCATCTTTCCGGAGGAATGGTTGGTGATATAGCGGACCGGATCTATTGCCTCTATGGTGGGACCTGCCGTTATCAGCACCTTTCTGCCCTCCATATCGTGTTCATGGGCAATGTATCTTAACCCCAGGGTCAGAAGATCCTCAACAGGGGGCAGTTTCCCCTTTCCCTCGTCCCCGCAGGCAAGAAGACCGCTGTCAGGTTCGATCACCTCAAATCCATGATCCTTTAACTTTTTTATATTCTCCTGCACTATGGAATTCTCATACATAGCGGTATTCATGGCAGGAGCGATGATCTTCGGGCACTTTACGGCCATTATGGTAGTACTTGCCATATCATCTGCTATGCCATTCGCTATCTTACCGATAATATCAGCGCTTGCGGGTGCCACCATACAGAGGTCAGCAGATTTTGCCAGGCTGATATGCTCAACCTCAAAGTCAAAATCCCTGTCGAAGGTATCGATAACACATTTATTTCCCGTAAGGGTTTCAAATGTAATGGGGTTAATAAAGAAAGCGGCATTCTTTGTCATAATGACATTTACGTTGAATCCCGCCTTTTTGAAGCCGTGTGCAAGATCCGCGGCCTTATATGCCGCAATGGATCCTGTTACAATTAATAATATATTTTTCATATCCTGTTATGCGCAACTTCCACGCGCATCACCTCAAAAACCAGACCGGCAGCGATCGTTATACCAGTTCACTCAGTTTATCAATAAGTTCACCCTGATTCACCGGCTTAAGCAAAAATCCGCTGGGGTGAAGGGAAAGGCTTCTCATAACCATATCCTTTTCGGAATTTCCCGTAAGAAATACTACCGGCACTGTGCCCCCCTTATCCATGATCCTTATCTTCTTTAATGTAGTGGGGCCGTCCATCTCCGGCATATAGCAGTCAAGCAGAATGCAGTCCGGGAACTGCTTTTCCAGGAACTTAAGAGCCTGGGCGCCGGATTTAACGCAGGTTACCTTGAAGTTCTTGTCGAGATATCCCTTTACGACCTTCAGAGCCACCAGATCGTCATCCACCACCAGTATATGCTTCTTCCTGCTGGATGAGACAATAAGCCTGTCTACGGCAGTCCTGATGGACTCCATGGAACTGTATTCAGGCAGCTCATACGCCGCTCCCGGAAAGACATTGGTGGAAAATACCTCCCTGTCCTTCTCATCCGCAATGAGAAGCAGCGGAATATCCTTAAACCTGTCGTCTTCCCTGAAATCTATCATTGAAAACAGTTTCTGTCTCATGGCTCCCTCAACATATACAACTATGCATTCGGGAATAAATGAGCCAACCTCAGAAAGCACATCATTTGTTATAAGGGAAAATTTAGCCTGGTATATTCCGTTAAACCCATGCTGGAATTCCCTCATTTTGTCAATTGTCGATGCCAGAGCAAGTATTTTCTGCATAATCAATAACCTCTTTATAGTATCAATGTCATCAGCTAAATAACCCTTTTAATAACATTGATTTTTTATTATACCATCATTATGGCAAAAACTCAAAATTCCCTCAGAACATACCTTTACACCTGGCGATACATTCCGCAGCTTCGTCATAGTCGAAGTCTTCCATAAGGGAAAGGGCTTTTTTGATCTCTTTCCTTACTTCCTGGGGGATTCCGGCAGCCCCAAGGATCTCTCCAATGGCTTCTTCTGCCTCATCTGTTTCCATATCCTGTAAAAATCCCTCTATCGATCCAAGCTTCTCTAAAGCTTCTTCCTTTGACATTTCCTCGCCCTGGGGCTCATCGGATCCGTCCCCGGAAATATTATCAGCTTCGTCCAATGCCTCACGTATCTCACGAAGTACCGTGTCCAGCTGTTCCTCAAGCTCATGCTTATTTTCAAGGATCTCCGCTTCTTCCCGGTCACGGGCAAGATCTTCAAAGTGCTTAGCCAGATCCGACAATTCCTCTGCTCCTATGTAGCGGGCGGAACTCTTAAGGGCATGAACCGAAATCTGATATGCGGCGAGATCATGGGAATTTAACTGACCCGCAAAGGTCTCGGGCCTGTTTGATGAAATAAAGGAATTGAGAAGAGATCTGTACATCTCAATATCTTTAAGGGAATTCTCCAGTCCCTTTGCCACATTCACGGATTTCAGCTTATCAAGCCATCCCCTGTTTTCCTCTATCTTTTCATCCAGACTGTCATCACCGTTTCCCCTGTCGGATATTGCATTGATCCTGTGGAAATCACGGTCTTTCTTTTCTTCGGGGATCCATTTTTCCATAACCTCCATAAGCCGCTTCAGTTCAATGGGCTTGGTAAGGTAGTCATTCATGCCTGCATTCAGGAATTCTTCTTCAACTCCCTTTATTGCATTGGCAGTAAGCGCAATAACAGGTGTCTGGTATTTCTCCCTGATCTTGACTGTGGTCTCAATACCGTCCATACCGGGCATCATATGATCCATAAAGATCATATCATAGCCTTCATACTCCTCCAGACGTGCCAGAGATTCGGTTCCGCTGGATGCCAGATCTACCGTGGCTCCGTACTGGCTGATAAGACCCTTTGCCACCTCCAGATTAACCCTGTTGTCATCCACAACCATGATCCTTGCATCGGGACAGACAAAGGGAAGGGAAAATTCATCATTCCTGGTCTTTAATTCACCAAATACATAATTGCAGTCGGTACTGTCTATAACCCTCTGGGGAATGGAGAAGGTAAAAGTACTGCCCTCACCATATACGCTTGTCACATCTATCGTGCCACCCATAAGGTTCAGCAGGTTCTTACATACCGCTAGGCCAAGTCCCGTGCCGGTAATACCCCTGTTACGCCTGGTGTCGATCTGCATAAAGGATTCGAAGAGCTTTGGCATATCCTCGTCCTTGATACCGATACCCGTATCCCTTATGGATGCAATGAGTTCGCCGTTTTCCTCGTTCTTATATCTCCAGTCAACGTTTAACTCGATCTCGCCCTTATCAGTATATTTTACGGAGTTATTGAGGATATTTATAAATATCTGCCTTATCCTCATTACATCTCCGTATAGACCTTCAGGAATATGAGCACCTACGTTAACCTTGAATTCTATAGGCTTTTCCGAAACCTGGATCGCTATGATGCTTGTGATATCATTAAGCAGAGAGGATACCGCATATTCGTCCTCTATGATCTCGAATTTTCCCGATTCTATCTTCGAGAAATCCAGTATCTGATTGATTATCCCGAGAAGATTGTTTGCACTGGACTTGATATTCCCCGCATAATTCTTGGTCTTTTCCGAAATACCCTTCTCTGAAAGAATGAGCTCCGAGAATCCTGCGATGGCATTCATAGGCGTCCTTATCTCGTGGGACATGGATGACAGGAAGTTTGACTTTGCAGCGCTTGCCTGATCAGCCATATTTTTAAGGATGAAGGAAGCAATGATGGAGGATATCTCAGACAGCGCATCAACAAGCTCCTGTGACCATTCATAGCTCCTGTCGGATTTTTCATAGAAGATACATCCCCTGATCTCGTCCTCGGATCTTAAAAAGCAGATAACACCGCTGGTGCCAAGGGCATTCAGGAAGTCTCCCGTATCACCTTTAAGAACCTCAAAGAAATGATCATCCACCCGGATAACATCAGACTTCCCGAGAAGATTCCGGGTATTGTCGAAATCATCCTTATCCACATTGAATTTCCTGCCAAGGAAAGGGCAGCCCAGTCTTGAAACCCGGTCAAACTCCGCTATACAGGAGAAACACTCCAGGGTAGTGGTGCTGTCCCGCTCTAAAATATGGATAAAGTCAATATCAAACTGGCTGCTGATACGCTCCAGAGCCAGGTCAACAGCGCTCTGCAGTTCCTTGGATCTCTGAAGTACGTTGAATACGAAGGGAATGATCTCTCCAAAGTAGATATTGTCCTTGGAATCTCCCACATCATTGATCTGGAACTTTTCTTCCATAGGCATGGCTTCCAGAAGGTCTGAGAGCCCGTGGAAATAGGTTATGGTGTATTCAAGTCCCAGCCCCGTTCCCTTATTCAGGTTAAGAGAGTCAAGACCTTCCTTTATCCTGGAATCGAATATCTCCATGACCTCATCTGTGGGATTATTGAAATATACAACAAAGGAGGGATCCGAGATCCTGATCTTAAGGTCTTCATCAGTGGTAAGGTTCCTTACGCCCTCTGCCATACGCTCTATCACGGCATCAAGGAAAACCCTTCCCTGTACTTCGGCTATCTCCTTAAAATTATTGAAGTGAATATAGCAGACACTGGCCACATTTCCGGGACCCTCGTCACTGGTTTTCTGGGACAGGAGACGGAGGCCCACATCCCACTGGATAAAGTTCGTAACCCTGTCTCTTGCCACCCTTTCAAGAAGGATCTGCTCCTCCCTCTTTTCTGCAGTGATATCCTTTATCCTTCCGACGCCTCTTTCAGCCTCTCCGGTCTGCTCGTTATATACGGTCTGGCCTTCAACGGAGAACCATCTGTATTCTTCATCCTCATTCTTATGGTATCTGAATTCTATAGGACCGGTAAGCTTGCCTTCCATAAAGAAGCGGATCTTCTCCACGTCGCTGGGATAGATCTTCTTCCCGGAATTTAAGGAGGTGGCGGTGAAATCCTTTATGATCTTCTTTCCGCTCACCTTATTGTTGTCGTGGCTGTCAAAGCTTCCGAAGGTTATGAGCGC
>JAEEGL012161166.1_pt1 | contig 25559 bp, 24 predicted proteins | sample 9134231 | NCBI WGS metagenome assembly JAEEGL01 (sample SAMN16246548, study PRJNA631951) | gut metagenome | biome: gut microbiome; feature: rumen; material: fiber-attached | host: Bos | place: Iran: Karaj | collected 2018-10
AACGTGCAAGGCATGGGTGCTCCCGACCACAATGATGTTCCGGTCGTAGTACCAATTGTAATACTTCACCTGCGTTTCAAGGCGAGCATAGGTATCGGCATCGCTCTTGATCTCGATTCCGTAAAGCAGCGTAGGCGTGATCATGACAATGTCCGACCGCACCTTTGCGATCTGCTTCTCTTCCAGGATCCGAACCTTCCCGAAGGTCTCTTCAAGGAAATCAAAAAGCGGCTCGCGTATGTCTTTGTCGTGTAAAATAGACTGTGATTGTGTCATGCCTGCTCCGTTATTATTCATCTTGCCCTATTCTGATATCACCCAATCAGTATGAACTGCGTTTCGTCCATATATTTGCTGTCTTTCTTGAATCGAAGACTCTCTCCCATTGCCTTGACAAACACCGTCAGCCCGGATTTTACCGCGCTTTCGTTTCGCCCGGCCTCGCTGTTCATTCCGCTGTTGATCTCTGCAGAAATGACAAAGGCCCCGTTATTTCGGGCGATATTGATAGACATGATCGCAGACAGGTAAACCGGCTTTATCTTTCCGGATACCTTTGAACCAAGCAGGCAATCGACGATCACGGGAGAAGACCGCCACTTCCTTGCTCTGGAATTGAACAGTTCCACCTCGACGCCGAGTTCCTTCGCAACAAGCTCATACCAGGCACCCACTTTTGTCCGCTTGTCGTTGACAGATAAGACTTGGCATTGGATATGCTCGGATGCCAAAACGACCGCAAGTGCATACCCGATCGCGCCGTTGTTTCCGGAGCCGGTCAAAATGACCGTTCCGTCCCGCCAGTGATCATACGATTCAAAAATGCCCCTGGCAATCTGCCCGACGGATTCCCTCGTGTATTTTAAGGAGATTTCAGACGCCTTCTTCTCACTCGTTGAAGCATGCTTCTTCATCAGATCCGAAAGCGTTTTTCGATATTCCCGCATCGTCTCGTCGTCCCGGATCGACAATGCATAATTCACACGGCCGAGCAGACGGCTTACGTATTTCTCCGGACTGTCTTCCGACTGAATGCGCTTCAGGTGATCTTCCAATCCGAATTTTGTCAGGTAATACATCTCCTGACGGATCTTTTTCAGTTCTGCCGGCGGCAGATTCAGTTTGTCATTGACCGAAAGGCCGGTCACGATCTGCCTCTGTCCGGCACCGGCGATCACCGTCTTCTTTTTGTTCAGGAAGAAGCCGCGTTTTCGTAGTTCCCGGGACACAAAGGAGATCACTTCTTTCGGATCGAAATCACCTGAAAATGTTAGATCGTCCGAATAGCGGGTGTATTGAATCTTCCGCTCCTTTGCGAAGCTTCCGACTGCATCGTCAAAGGTCTTCATGATCAGATTACTGACGGCCGGAGACGTGACGGCGCCCTGAGGCAACTCATCCGTCCCGTAGCAAAGCAAGGTCAAAAGCACCCGTAAGGGTTCGGAATAAATGCTTTCAGGAAAGGCGTACTCCTTCACGTCCTTGAAAAGGATGCTGTCAAAGAAGTGGTGAATGTCGAGTTTCAGTACCGTCTTTTGTCCCACATGCGGCAATGCGTTCCTGCGAATCCCGCGTCCCGGCGCATATGCAGACGCGTACAGAGAAATCGGAAGTGGAAGCAGCAATGTTTCGTAGATTTTCCGCTGAACCATTTTCAGTTTCTCATCCGGTACGAAGAGCGTCCGGAAACCGCCGGTCCGCTTTGGAATTTTCACTTTATGGTAATGATTGTGAATGGAATTGCTGAGAGAATACAGAAGTCTCGGACTGAGTTTCAAATCGGCGCAAAGGGAGGGCAGTTCATGATAAACGATCATTTTGAACACCCTCCCTTCTCTTTTCAGTCGCCCCGGTTCCCCGGAACGTTCCGTCGCCTGTCGGCGCCACCTTGTGCATATCAAAATCAGCGGAGCGGTACTCAAGCCCAGGAGTGAAGCGAGTGGGCTACGTTACCGTGGAGCATTTTGATGAACGCGTCAGCATTCGGCTGATACGTTACAGTTTCCCGGATCCGACTCGGAACCGGTTGAAAGCAAGCCTTCAAAAACTCTGGCGCCGTTAATACTATAACTATCCCGTACTACAATTTCAACTATTTACCGTTAATAGCCCTTCATTTGGCCACGTCATCTCGCGTCCCACTAAAAGAATCGTATGGTTTCGATTTTTTAGGCTTCCTTTTAACAATAAAACCGTCTTTTCCTGCATTTTTAGGCCACTTTTTCTGTTCCCTTCAGATAATCGTCAATGGTCATCTGTCCGGGGATCACGAAAGGTTTTACTTCCGAGGGCTCTGCCTTCACTTCGCCCGCAAAAATGCCCCAATTGATTCCGAGAAGTTTCCAAATGTCGCTCTCCGCGATCAGGATCGCCCGATTGACTTCGGCAATGGTCTTCAGATCCTTTGGCAAAACATAGCGAAGATCCTCATCGCTCAGTCCCCAGCTTTCCTTTCCGAAATCACCGCGCTCTCTCAGTTCTTCCAACCGGGAATCCAGATCCTCCAACCGGTCCAGAAGTTTTTGTTCTTCAGACGCCCAAACCTGTTCGTCCTGCGTATCTTTTTGTTCCACAGATAATCTCGAGAAATAACTCATTTGAATACCTCCCCGGCTGCTCCAATGCAACCGTATCGTTTTTTCAATGATAGAATAGCAGGCTGCACGTACCGAAAATGGTACATGAATGAAAAAAGCAGGACCATTGCCCTGCTTTTTCGTCTATTCGTCCTCATCGATCCGTTTTTTTCGCTTGTATTTGGTCTTGTCCTGATGCACTCTCGTGACCGGGTTCACATTGCCCCAGGAACGGCGCTGCGAGGAATACGGATCTTTCTTCTTTCGGTTTTTAGTTCGGGTTTTCATACTCTTACTCGCTGACCTTTGCAGCGTCCTCCGGCGTCAACGTGAACGAGATCTCCTTGCCGGTTTTGTCCACGATCTTCACTATTACCATATTGGTCCCTGTAAGCTCCGTCTTCTCAATCCGGGCAATGGAATCTCTGGGGATGACCGTCTCGCCGGTGATCCCTTCCAGAACCAGGAGTTTCACGAGGCTTTCGTCTCCCACGAGCAATGCCTGCTGCGGGATCAGCATGTCGATCAAGGCAACGGAGGCATTGTATTTTTCTTTGTATTCCGCAAGAAACTCACCGGAAATGCCTTCGGTCTGTAAAACAGAGATCTCTGCCGTGGAACCGACGGACGCATCGGAATCAGTGGACCGGTCCGTGACGGCATTGCCCTGCTGACAGGACGACAGCAGAACGATTGCGGTCACAACAAAGACCAAGAAAAGCCATTTTGTAAAGCGCATATCTTCCTCCCTGAAAAGTGGCGGCCTGAAACCCCAACTTCCGCCGCCAAAAGTTTTCGTAAGGTCTGTTCGTATGGCTTCCATGGGCACGATCATTAAAAAACAGGGCCCCTTTTTATGACGGATAACGAACGAAATAACCGATTAACAGAATCGCTGAACTGAATCACTCAATCTCACCAACGAGATCTGAAAGAAAGAGAACAGCTTACGGGATATCGACACCTGGGTTACAGGGCGATTTCAAATGATTCGGTGCTGTTCACGAGGTCCAGCGCCGTCTGTGCCTTAGAAAGCTCGTTAGAGACGGCCTCAAAGTCGGCAGCCACGGCCTTGATATCATAGTTGACGTACTGATAATCAATGAAGTTCTGATTGCCGTACCGGTTATCCACCCGGCTCTTTGGAAGTGCAGATTTCATCCGGTCCAGCTTTTCTTTCTCTTTGGTGAGCTGCGGGATGTAGACCAGCATCTCGTCAATCGTCATATCAAAACCAGGCACGGTGTGCGTCGAATTGAACACGTTCAATGCATGGCGAAGCTTTCTCGCCTGCGCCTGCAGGTCTTTCAATTCATCACGCGTGGCCGCGTAATCGTATTCCGGGCGGCAGGTTTCCGGATCCTCGCCGACGGAAGCCAGAAAAGACGAACTCTTCTGTTCCATGTTCAAAATCGACTGAATCTTTTCATTCAGTTTCTTCAGCAGTTTTCCTGCTTCCTGGGACGTAAGTCTCATGGCAATTACCTCTTTCGCTTTTTCTGATTGTATTATAGTGCCTTCGATGTACCGAAAACGGTACGATTGAGAAGGGGGTTGTCACTCTCGCTCGCCGGATTTACCCCTCCGGGATGATTAGCCGGATTCAAGAATTCATGAATCCGATTTTACCCATAAAGCGGGGCGAACACCGCTATCATCGCTATTCACGCAGAGGCCCTTCCTGTAAACGTCGCCATCAAAATAAATGAGTGCGGCATCATAACTAGAGTAGCCGGGCGACCGCAACCACCACAGGCAGGCGCCTTGTTTATCTGTATATACGCCCTGCTCCTTTGCCTTTGCATTTGGAATACATATACGGGCGGCATCGTTGTCAAAAAGACGGTAGGCTTCTCCGATTGACAAAAGAAACGCCTTGTCTTTCGTATTATTTCCACCTTTCGTGCCTTTTTTTGGATTGTCTTCATTCTTGACAACAGTCTCAAGTATCTGACCCTGCTCTTTCTTGGAAAAATCTTTCAAGAATTCATCGTTCAGCCATTTCCGGAGTGAACAGGTCTCCCATGTGCAATCAACAAGCTCACCGTTATAGGGTCTGCTAGCAACAGCCTCTTTCGTGATCAAGAGTTTCCCTTTTTCGTTCTGATTCAGCACTAGCCATTCGTATGGCCCGAATTTTACAGTTTCAAAGGTGCTGAGATCCTGTATGGAGAGATACTCCACTTCTTCCTCTTCTTCCTCTTCGTCCTCCCGCGCGTCATCCGAATCTTTGAGGGTGTACTTTACATACTCTTCGCCAAGAAACTGACCTGGATCTGTCAATCCGAGAAACTCTTTGTAAGTCGAAACCCCGTCATACGGACTGACGTAATCCGTAAAGGTAGCACAAAGCAGCTCGTGTTCAGATATTGCCGTAAACGGCACGCCCTTCAAGAGATAGGTGTTTCCGACGGATACGGGCTCTTCAACGACTGCAACCGGAATGATCAGCACAAACTCAGCATCAAAAGGATTCGAGCCCCAGGTGCCGTCTTCCCAGTCACCGTCAAAGGTTTCCTCGTCAATATCCCTGAAGCACGCGAGCGAGACCTGATCGGGGAGCAGACTCACCTCGTCGAAATGTTCATCCAATTCTTCCTGTGTCGGCAGTCGAAGCGACTCCACTGTCAATTCTGTTTCTGCCTTTTTTTGTTCTAAGTGAAATGCTTTCATGGATACCTCCTGACGTTTAAGTTTCTCAAATCACTGATCCACCTGTTTTTTTGCCTTCGACTGTTCGTAATCAAATCTCAAAGTTCCTGCATAATGCTCAGATATTCAGCAGGCACTTTCTTCGTCAACCAGACTCCGTTTTCTGAAAGGAAGAACTGATGGCCATTTTCCGCCATCCGTTTCGCGTCCACCAGAAAAACCATAGGCTTTCCATGCCTCTTTCCAACCGCAATCGCGGTTTCCCGATCGGCTGAAAGATGGACATAAAGGCGCGTCATCGGTTTCAGCCCTTCCGTTTGAATTGCTTCGGCAAATCTCGTCGCTGTTCCATGGTATAGGACGTCCGGCGGAGTCATTGCCTTTAATTCGACATCCACCGGAATGGAATGCCCCTGATTCGCACGGATCCGTTTTCCGCTTTCATCGTAGGAATACCGTCTCTTGTTATTCGTCTCAACGATGAGATCCAGGGTTTCGCGGTCGAAGTTTCTAACCTTTTGCCGGACGCCAATGATCAATTCTTCGACATTCACCCAACCATGCTCGTCTATGGACAACCCCAGCGCTTCCGGTTTGTGCCTGAGTGCGAGCGAAATGAGTTTGCTGATTTCTGTTAAGGTTTTTTCGGTTTGAATAGACATGATTGATTATTATTTTACATCACTAGCTTCAGCATTACAACAATGCAAACAGCATAAATCATTAGTCATCAAACACGAACGCCGCCGGCGGCGACGGGGCTTCCAGCACTTTCCGGATGAACGGCGCGGCATAATCCCGCACTTCCTCTTCAGTCAGGTAATGTCCGCCGGGGAACATCTCGGCCTGATCGGCGATGTAGCGCTTGGTGAAATCGTCGTAATGACGGACCAGCTCGTCCTTCTCGCCGAACAATGCGAAGGTGGAATTACACTGATTGACTTCCGCCTTCTCGGGATGCCAGATGTCCCATCCCTGGTCCGTCTTCTCCCGGATCTCTTTCAGTTCGTCAATGAACGACTGATCGATCACAAATTCCTTGACGCCGTCTTCCCGCTCGCAGCGGACTTTCTGTGGTCCGAGACCGATGCCTTTCAGGATATCCTCGTCGGCAAACATCGCCGGGTTGATGACGACCTTTTTGACCCACATGAACGGCATTGCCAGTGCGTAGAATCCGCCGAGAGAGGTCCCGATGATGAGATCAAAATCCGAGAACCAGTCCCAGTAGTTCTTCATCAGGAACTCCATGGCTTCCTTCGGCCGGATCGGCAATTCCGGATGCACGATCTCCGCATCCGGAAAAGCCTTCGCGAGCTTCGCAGCCATTCCGCTGTTCGCGCCGGAACCTAATCCGTGCAAAAAGAGGAATTTCATTTTTCCGCATCTCCTTTCGGAATACTGATGTCCCCGTACAGCCAGGCATTGCCTGAGACAATGTTTCCTTTCTCAATCTGTCCGTCATATCTGGCAAACAGTTTAAAGGTCATTCCATAGGTCTGGATGGTCAGGCAATAGTTGGGTCTGCCTTCTTCCGCTTCTTCATCCTTGTCCACATCCTTGACAATACCATTGTACAAAATGGTGGGGGACTGCTGGAAGCCGTCCTGCTTGCCCTTGGGTGCAAAAGTGCCCGTGGGAATCATAGATTCCACTGCCATATGAGTACCGCTGGCATTATATTCTTCTTCCGTTTTAAACACCTTCAGACCCTGATAGACACCGTAGATTTCCACTTCAGCGTCACATTCAGACAAGTCCTTGAACTCGTCTGCATTGTCAATGAAAATGTTGATGGGAACATCCTCTTCCAGAAGGTCAAAGTTTCCCATCAAACCGTCCTCATAAGGAATGAATTCGTAAAAGTGTACTTTCGTCATCGCAGTTTTCCTTTCGTTTTTTCTTGCACTAACATTATAGAGAAAACATTGTACTGTTTTCAGTACATCATACGGTTCCGAAATACCGGGAGCCAATATATGTACTGTTCGCCGCATGTCTCACAGGAAGAATTCGGGCAAGACCATTCCGGTCCATATTTCCTTTGACATATATGCCGCATCTGATCAATGAACCACGGTTTATCCTCTTCCCGCATCCACAGGAGGTTGCCGCATCCTAGAGACTCCCTGGCATCCAACCCCTTGCTGACGCATGCATTGCAAACAGTGTTAAAGTCCATGGAATCCGACTTACAATGATTGAAATAGTACAGTTCTCTGCCGGAATCCCCGGTCTGCATCAGAATATAGACTCCTCCGGGATCGCCCATTGCACCGCCATGCGCAACCTGTATGACGGCAATGTCTTCTCCCTTCATGGATAAGAACTCTTCTGTCGTGATGTCCTTCTTCAAAGCGTAATGCTGCGGGCTGCTTCTTAAATCCTAATAGTACACAGGATAGTGCGCCGGTTCGTTCACATTTTTTGTCATCTTAGTTTCTTCCACGCTTTCACCACCTTCTCTTTTTCTCTTTGCTGTGACAATGACGTGTACTCCCGCATCAGTTCTTCAATGTGGTTCCGAAGCGCCAGTTCCTTCGGGCTCTGAGCTGCCTCGATCTTCAGGTGATTCGAAAAGACATCGTCTTCCAAAGATTTCGAGTCCTTGAACTGGTCCTCCAGAGAAACCGTCGGAGGCTTCTCATGATCCCGTTGCGGGTTGGCAAGATACTCCTCGATTTCCTTCTTTGCTTCTTTGATGGTGCTTAGGATTCTTCCCGCCTCGGTCTCCCGTTTCTCATCGTCATACCCAAAGAACGACGCCTCAAACAACACGTTCGCAATCGTATCGTAAATGTTCAGTTGCGTTAATTCATTGTCCGAAACGAGGTATCCGAGGATCTCTTCCGGCGGTTGGAACTCATAAGCCCAGTCATAGTCGTCAACACCGTTTTCCGGAAAGAACAAAGCCGTCTCCAGATCCCATTCCCGCCCTAACTCCAGGCACCGATAGGTATAGATGACTCCTGTCTTTCCCTCGCGGGAATCGGTTTCGAGCGGCGTCACGGCACAAAGCCTGTCTACGTAATTTCTGAATTGCTCATGTTTCCATTCCCGGATCCCGCCAACGGGCAGGTCCAGTTTTTCCCTGTCCGTTGCCCATTCCTCGTAACGGATCGGGTAGGTTTCAAAGAACGTCTTTTCCAGTTTTTCACGATCAAGCGTTTTCAAATAGTGCTGAACGTTATACATCACCTGTCCCCGCTTTCTTTCCCCATTCAAACTGTCCTTCCCAGGTATAATTGGGGTCTTTTTCTTTTTTGGGAAGATACCTGAGTTCCCGGTAGGTGCGGATCGAGTCCCCCTCGTTCGATCCCGTTGGCGCATCCTCATCATCCGTGCCCTCGTCTTCCCATCCGCATTCAGGGCAGATCATATTCCACCCTCTGAACGGCAAAGTTCTTTGACGGCAAACCGGACATTCAAACAAATAGCATTTCAACGGCAGCACGAAGACATTGTTCCAGATCTTCGCACTTTCCGGGAGGATCTCTCTCAGCCCGTCCTGGTCTTTGATGCGATTGGGACAGATATGACCGTAGGCGTACATTTGCAGGTCGTAATCCCAGCGGAACAGCCGGACGGCATACGGCTCGGAAGCCTGCCCGCTTTCCACAAAGGCATTGAGGAACTCCCGGGCCTTTACCGCATCGCTTGCATATTGAGAATGGCAATGCGGGACCCGTCGCTGCTGCGTTCCGGCAAATCACGCCGCCACGCACTTGAACTTATTTCCGTCCACGACTGCTGCCGTCAAGCGGTTCCCAAAGACGCACGCGGTGTCGATGTCCACGAGCCCCGTTTTCGGAAGTTCCATCCACTCGTCGTACGGAAGCGCGTTCACTTCTTTATAGGTTCTGTGGAACGGCTCCTCGATCGGCGTATGACCGATGAACGTGACCGTGCCTCCGAAGCCGGTATGCCGGATCGGATCGCGGTTCCAGATATGGTCGTCGAGGCTGTCCTTTTCAATGTCGTCCGACACCCGCCCGGCGTGCACCACATAAAACTCGGTTCCGTCAGTGCAATGATAATACGGTGTCGTATTGTCCATGATCCAGGCCGCCAGCCCCGCAATGCTCGGAACGTCATCGTCGTTCTCGAAGGACTCGACGGTCGTCTCCATGCCGTTGATCGTCCAGGTCGTGTCGCCGTAAAGCACGTATTTTACCAGCATGTCCTCATGGTTCCCGTACAATACGACGCAGCGGTCACCCATCTCCTGTTTCAGTTCGGAGACCAGCTTCCAGACCTCTGCGGAATCATATCCCCGGTCGAAAAGATCTCCGACGAAGATCAGCGTGTCTTCCGCCTGATCGAGTTCGGCCTTTGCAAGCACTTCTTTTAGAGAATTGTAACATCCGTGAACGTCGCCAACGATGATTTTCTTCATGTTTTTCATTTCCTTTCGCTTTTGATGATGTAAGTATAACAAATGTTATGTACCAAAATCGGTACCATCATCAGCTACTTCTTTTTCGCGACGCTCATGCCTTTCTTCGATATGCAAACCAACTGATCTCCCTTCACGTCCCGGACCAGGGACAGTTCGATCCCGAACCGTTCCATCAGGGAAAACACTGCTTCCAAAACATCTTCCAATTCCCCGGAAGAGAACCGGACGCCAAACGACTTCGCCGGACAAATGCGGCTCAGACATTTGAGGTCATTTCTCAGGCATTTCTCGATTGTAAATGAGACCGGCGCATTCTGACTTTTCTTTTCCTGCAATGCGTTTTCCAAGTCCTTTTTCGCAATGATCCGATCGAAGACCGCCACGGCGACGGTTTCTTCGCCGGGCGCCTGGATCCGGGCTGCAATGAACCTCGCCGAATTGAAGGCACCCTGGAGGCTGCGAACACGAATATCGTATTTTTCCTTCACGTCCGTCATACATAAAACTCCTTTCCCGTCGTCAGACAAATGCAGCCCAGCGGGTTGCCGAACACCGCGCCGCAGTCGATCGCAATGTGATTATTTCCCTTCCAGATCCTGCCCTTGCAAGCGGGATCAATGAGCCATGTCGGCGTATGTCCGCTCACCATGACGACGTTTTCATCATAGCAGGCGTCGTAATCCGTCTCGTTGAACGAGAAGTCCATCGAGTCCAGTCCCCGCATGCCTCCCAGGGCTTCAAAATCCTCGATCTCCGGGATTGAATGAGCGAGCAGGTGATTCTTTCCGTTGACGTTTATGACGGCATATTCGGGCGCATTTTCGATGTAATTCAGTACTGCCTTTTGTTCTTCAGCGCCCAACGTTCTGAAAAACTGCTCCAGCGTAGGCATTCCGCCGTCCGAAAGCCACATAGCGACCGCTTCCTCCGCTCCCGGCACCTTGATCCTGCAATTCTCATCCAAAGCGCTCCCGAGAATGAGCGCTGCCGTCTCATCATGATTTCCCCGAAGTAACGTCACGTTCTCCCGTTTCACCATGTCCAGCAGGATCTTCAGTCCGTCAGGGCCGCGGTCCACGACGTCACCGAGCACATAGAGACGGTCTTCCGGCTGAAGATTCAGTTTCTCCAGCAGCGCTTTGTATTTGTCATAGCATCCATGAAAATCTGAAACTGCGTAGATCATTGATTCTCCTCACACTGATAATGTCTCGATCCGTCGCTGATCACGCGGATCGATTTGATATCGCCGCCCTCTTTCAGATCGAAGGCCTCCTTGATTGCCTGAACGATCCGTTCCTCATTCAGCACCGGATTTAAGAAGATCGTCACCTTACCGTCCCGGACCTCAACTCTGCCCCTCGGATAGTAGTTGTACGGCTTGCCTTGAGTCACTTCCTTCGGAAGACGCTGCCATTCGGCGGCATGATTGAAGTTCGCGCCGGACTTTGACGAGAAATGAACGGTGCTGTCGAGCGCATTGCCCGCTGCGTCACAATCCGCACTCACTGTAATGAATTTCGGCGGATCGGCATTACGGTCGATGAACCAGAAAAGACCTTTTTTCATTCTCTCTCTTTTCTCTTTCACTCTGCACTGTTCCTGATATTCCTCGAATCGCGTCCATTCGTGTTTGAATACTTTTCTGATCCAGTTCCTGGACGGGAGTCCGTCCGCCAACTTGGCAAACTCGTGCAATTCTTCTGAAACGCTGATCAGCTGATCCTTCCATGCGTTCTGCCTGCAATATGCCTTGTACCCGCACGTAGCCGCCCATGTGAATTCGGCTGCTTTTTCCTCATCATATCCCATGAGGAGAAGGAGCTGGTAAAAATCCTCTATGTAATAGACAGGAATCTCAAAAGCAAAGTCACGATCTTGAACGGACGGACAATGGGACCCGGCACGTTTCAAGCCCAGTTCCCGATACAGTGCTTCATCTTTGATGTTTTTTATGCATCTGAGCCAGCGGACGCGATCCTCCCGGAGATCGTGCTTATAACGGTTCAGAAATCCGTAGATTACAATCTCGGATTTCAGGTCTTCTTCCTGTACGTTCTGTTTCAGCCACCTTGCAAACGCAAGAAAGGCAGGCCTGGAAAGTGTCCTTTTGAATTCAGAATCATACTGAACGGGTTTCGTGGAAAAAACCAATTGGTTCTCGTTTCTGGTAACATAGATCTTGCTCATTTTGTCCTCCCATTGATCAGCCATTGGCACCTTACCGAAGGGCTTCGGCAGGTTGTCGTGCGGTCACCGGGGCTGTCCCTCGCGCACTCTGAATGGTTCTGTATAAATTATATGTTTCGAAAAATGATTTGTCAAATAAAATGCTTTGGCCGCATCGGTTTCAATGCGTTCACGATCATCTCGTCGCCGGGCACTGCCGCCCGGTTTTCAAAGATCAGAGTAGGCCCCGGTCCTGCCCGGTTGCTTCACACAGTATTCATTATAGCAGACGCGATGTACGTTATTCGGTACATCACAGCCTGATCCTCGCGATTTTTCCCCACGGCGGCGTTACCTCTTCATTGTTGAGGAGCCAGAGCACCGGGATGCCCATCGCGGCCTCCTCTTTCGGGAACGGGGCGCGGCCGTCCGTCAGGATGATGATGCTGACCGGAGGATCGTCCTGCATTTTTTCTTCGACGTACTTGAACACGGCGTGGAAGCTCGTTCCTCCGCCGCCTTTCGGACGAATCACCTTGAATTCTTCTTCGGTCTCGAAGGGTTTCGGCGGAACGACCGCGGCGTCGAAGAAGCCGAGCCGGCCCTGCAATGCGCCGTTGAACTGGTCGATCGCGCCCCTGATTTCCGAAAAGGCGGCCGTGACCATGTCGTCCGACATGGAGCCGGACGTATCGATCATGAACAGGATGCCCTTGACCGTTTCCTCTTTTTCATTGAAATCCGGCAGGAAGAACGGGTTCTCGTCAAAGCGGCGGTCCGGCGGCGTGAAGGAGTAGTCCACAATGTCTTCCTGAACAAACTCCGTCAGGATGGTGCGCCAGTCCGTCTGCGGCTTCTTCCATTCCTTCAGCAGCCGCTCAGCGAAGGCAGGGAGTAGGCCGCGCGAATTGGACGGATCACGGATCGAGATGGCTTCCGCCGCGCCGAGGATCCGTTTCTCCCAAAGATCATCGTCCGTCTCTTCCTCGAAATCAGTGTCGTCGGCAATGATGTGGACGTCGAAGCCGCCTTTCTTACGCCGCGGATTGTTTTTCGTCATCACAAGCAGCCGGTACAATTCCTCTGCCGTGAATTCGCGTCCTTCCCGGCCGTCCGGCGACAGATGCATCGGCACTTCTCCGTCGACCGTGATTTCTTTCCCGAGCGACTGAAACAGGATGGAATTGATCACGATGTCGCAGGCAATGTTGAACCGGTCCCAGTCACGGTCCCCGTCGTGGCGCGACAAATGTCGAAGCGCCACGTGCATGATCTCGTGCATCAGAATGAAATCCACTTCCTCATCTGAAAGTTTTTTCAGGAACTCCGGATTGAAAAGTATTTCGCCGCGGTTATTGCAGCAGGCACACTCCACGTCCGTCGTGAGGCCGAGTTTCGCGTGCATCAGAAGGATCCCGAAAAAGCCGTGGTTCGAAAGAATCCTCATCCGGGCAAGCAGCAGTTTCTTCGAATATTCCTTGATTTGTCCGTCAGTTAGATCCATTCAGCAGTCTCCCTTTGGTCTGCAGCCAGCGTGAGAATTCGGGGATCCGAAGCAGTTTCTCGCGGTAGTCCTTCTCGATGTACATATAGTCCTTCAGCATCATGACCGAGAAGTCCGGCGGTAATAACTCCGCATACCGGACCGAGTTCGCGATCTTCGCCATGTCCTCCTTATGATCCCGCGCATAGGCGGTCATTGCCGCAGTCAGGGCGTACAGGACGTCCGGCTTTGTCGGGACGGAAGGCTTTTTTCCGTCGAAAATGTCGTCGAGGGACGGAAGCTCGCGATAGACCTGTTCCCACGTCCGAAATTCCAGCGCGACGGCGGTCCCCACCAGGCCGGAAATCATCGAATACATACGGTCTACGCTGTCGTCCACGTTCGTAAGCAGTTTGCTGACCATTTCCCATGAACGCGGCGTCGCAAATGCCAGTTCTTCGGAAGAGGCATCGAAATTCATCAGCAGATTCTGGCGAAACGCAAGGAATCCCAGCACTTTCTGATGAATGCCGGACCGGATCGCCCATTCCTTCCAGGACTTGAAACTGCTCTCCACCTCGATGTGCAGCAGACGGTTTGCAAGTGCCTTCGGCATCTTGAACGCCACGGACTTGTCCGTCGTCCGGTTGCCGGCGGCAATGACGATGCAGTTGTCCGGCAGTTTGTGTTCGCCCACCACACGGTCCAGCGTGATCTGGTACGCCGCTGCCTGCACCGACTGCGGGGCAGCGGAAATCTCATCCAAAAACAACACGTTTATGACGTCTTCGGAAGCATCCATCTGAAAGATGGCGGGTTTCAGCCAGACGGCGAGCGTTTTGTCCGCGTTCGACGTCGGAATGCCGCGAAGGTCGATCGGATTAAACAGAAGCAGCCGCACGTCCGTCACGTGCGTCTTCTTTCCGGTTTCCTTTCCGATCTCCTCCGCGATCTGCCGGACCGCCTGCGACTTGCCGACGCCGGGCGGTCCCCAAAGCATCACGGAGGGCACCTCTTTGATCGGCACCCCTTTTTTGATCACCGAAGTATAGGTCTTTACAAGATTCGAGACAAGTTTTCCGACCGACATGGACGGAACGTTCGACAGCCGTGTTCCGGCCAATTCTTTACTGCTCATCAGCCCACCCCCAGTTTCTCATCGAGCGCCGCAAGCTTCCGCTTCAGTTCTTCGATCTTTTCCTGATAGCCGTCGTTTTTGGCGAGTTCTTTCCTGATTTCTTTCTCGCGTTCGGACAGTTCCAGTCTTCTCCGCTCCAACCGGCTCAAACGGTCCGGGAAATCCGTCATCACGTTGTCGATTCGGATCAGGATGCCGATGTCCGTTCCGCCGAGTTCCACGCGATACCGGCCGTTCCCTTCCAACCAGACGTACGGTTTGGCCGGATCCATGGCCGCCGGCAGGATGATCCGGAAGCCCTTATAATCCATCAGCACTTTCTCCGACGTCGCAAGGACGTTGTCCCGGACTGCGTCGCCGAGGATCTTTCTGAGATTCCGGCGCTCTTCCTGCAGTGCTTCCTTCTCCTGATTGCTTTCCGGGAAGGGATGCGCCTGCTCCCACGCTTTGAACTCGGCTTCGTCCTTTCTGCAGCAGTCGATCCACCGGTCCATCTTCTGCATCTCGCCGGGCAGGTCCGCTAGTGCCTGCCGTAAGGCGACGCAGGTCTCCGTCAGTTTGCGCTGCAATGCGAGACTTCTCGAGAGTTCATTGGCGGTCTCCACGCGTTCCTTCATCAGCGGATTGCCGATGGCAAGCGCCTTCACTTCCGCATAGGAAAGCACGGTGTTCTCAATGTCTTCCGCGCTCCGTTCTGAGATCGAACCGGACAGAAGGTCGGAAATGAAGCGCTGTTTCGTTTCCAAAAGTTGCCACGAATAGGCATCGAAACTGCCTTCGGTAATGTAGCGGAAAATGCAGACCTTCTGGTTTTCATTGCCCTGGCGGAGGATCCGGCCCTCCCGCTGCGTCATGTCCGCGGGCCGCCACGGAACGTCCAGATGATGGACCGCGATCAGGCGGTCCTGTACGTTCACGCCGAGCCCGAGTTTGAACGTCGAACCGATCAGCACCCGGACGTCGCCGTCCCGCACGGCTTTGAACAGTCTCTTCCGCTTCGCCTCCGTTCCCGCACTGTGAATGAACGCGATCTCGCTTTCGGGAATGCCGAATCGGATCAGAAGACGCTTCATCTCGTCATAAAGATTGAAGGTGTCTTTCGGGGTGGACGTATCGCAGAACACGAGCTGCGTCGACCGGCGATCCATCGTTTTCCAGTAGATGTCCGCGACGTTTTCGGCGGCCTGAAGCGCCTTGGAATCCATCACCGGCACCTTGGCGTCAATGAGCCGCATGTCGAGCGCCGCTTTCCGACCGTCCGTCGTGATGAGCAGCATATTGTCCTTTTTCCGGGAAACGCGCCCGTTTCTGACGTCCTCCGCCCGCTCCGAAATGTCTTCCAAAAACTCGGCAAACTCCGGCGATTTCCTGACAATGCCGTCCGTATACCCGGAAAACTCCGGCAGTCCGTCGCTTTGGTCCACCGAATGAAAGTCCGCGAAGGACGCCAGCATCGTCGTAAGCTCCGGCAGGTTATGAAATCTCGAGAGACGAGTCGCGAGGCGGTACGTGCTCGTGTCCACGTCGATCTCGAATTCCTCGTGCTGCTCGGCGAACATGCCGACCCAGCTGTCGAAGCTTTCGAGGTCGAGCAGCGACAATTCGCCGCTTTGCAGATACCGCTGCATCGTGTAGACGTCCGTGACCGAATTCGTGATCGGCGTACCGGTGGCAAAAACCACGCCCCCGCCGAAATTCTGCTGCTGCACGATATGTACTTTCAGCAGCATGTCGCGGCATTTTTTCGAGCCGGTCTTATTGACGCCCATCACGTTTTCGATCTTCGTTTCGATCGGAACGTTCTTGTAATTGTGCGCTTCATCAAGGAAAAGACGCGAAACGCCGAGTTCATCGAAATACGGTCCGTCCTCCCCCTTCGTTCCGGCAACGATCAGGTCATTCAGCAGTTTTCTCAGTCTGTCCAGCCGTCTCTCGACGACGCCCGTCCGCCGAGCCGGATCTTTCAGCGCTTCCTTTAAGGAATCGATCTCCTTCTGCAGTTCTTCTTCGCACACTTTTTTCGATACCGGGATCCGCTCAAAACAGCTGTACGCCATGATGATCCCGTCGTAGTCATTGTCCCGGATGGCTTTCAGCGTCCGCGACCGGCGGTCGGAAGTAAACGCATTCGGATCCACGACGAGCAGATTCGCGCCCGGATACATGCTGAGAAAGATGCTCTTCCATTGCCCGACAATGTTGTTCGGCACCACGTAGAGATTCTTTTTGGACAGTCCGATCCGCCTAAATTCCATGCCGGCCGCGATCATGACGTAGGTCTTTCCGGCGCCGACGTCGTGCGCGAGTAACGTGTTCGGCGTGGAAAGGATGCGCGCCACCGCGTTTTTCTGATACGGATACAGTTCCACGCTTTTCGACATCGTCGGAAACGTGAGATACGAACCGTCGAAATGCCGTCTCCGGAAGCAGCTGTATTTCTGCATGTAAATCTCGGTCAGACGGGCTTTGCGGTCCGGATCCCTCCAAACCCATTCCTGAAACTTCTGGATCTGCAGTTTCTGCTTCTCGATCGCCGCCACGGTTTCGATTTCATTGATGACGCGGGACTTCCCGGAAGCATTCACGCGGCTTCGCACCTCGTCCGTCACGGCAACGCTTCGCATGTTCAGCGTCTTTTCCAGAATGTGCAGGGCCTCCATGCGTTTCGTGCCGTACCGCTTCGTCATGTCGAGGTTGTGGTGATACCGTGATTTGTACGGGATCTCCCAGCTTCCCGTCGTCTCGTCATGATGAGTGCGGGCAAATTGGCGCACGTCCCGCAGTTCATACCGGCCCGTTCTTTCATTGTACGCGTCGACCGCCGACTTTCCGAACAGGTACTCAATGAAGTCGTCGATCACGTCGGCAGGGATCCACGGTGACCCGAGCGTCACATAGATCTCCTCCGAAGAAAGCTGCTTTGGCATGGCTTCTTCCAGCGCGCGGACGTTTTCTTCGAAATAGCCCTTGAACACAGCGTTCGCCGCCTTAGCTTCCTTCAGTTTTTCGTAGATGTTGCCGGTCAGATATTCTTCTTTCGTTTCCCAACCTTTGTAGAAACACTCGTCCCACGTTTTCGGATTCTGCAGGATCGCTCCCTTCAGCGAAAGGATAACGTGTTTCGGATCAATCCCCGTGATCGACGAAATGTATTCAATGTCCACACGGCCCAGATTGGACAATGAAAGCACCAATCCGTCGGCGGTCGTGGCGGCCGTGACGCCTTTGGTGCGATCATCATTGACAAATGCGTTTTCCCACGTCAGCGGCAATTCCATGCCGGTGATCTGACGGATCTGCTCTTCACTTTTCTGATTCTCCACTCACTCCTCCTCTCGCCTGAAGTGCGAAAAAGACCTGTCGCTTATAATTCTTTGTTAATGACTCTTTGAGTCGTTCGATCGATAGTTCCGGATGCGGTGCAAAAAAGAATACCGGCCAGCCTTCATGGTGCAGATCACGGATCCTCTGGACGGTTTGCCAGAAATCGTTGAGCTGAACGAAAAGTTGAAGGTTGTCCATTTTTTCCGATCTTTTCTCTGTACATTCTCTTACCTTTGCCATAGCGACCTGTCGAAATACGATCGTGTCGCCGATCCCCTCCGTCGAGCGGGTGAACTCCTTTGCAGGAAGGAATCTCTCCGGCTCCCGATAGCTCTCCAGGACTTCCCGGTAGGAGCGATTGACCAGATAGCAATTCGCCTTCTCCTCTTCCGGCGGAACGTGGATTTTATAGAAATATTCCGTCGGACTGACGAGACGTTGGCCATTGGTAACGTTCCAAACCGGCTTCTCCGACTCCGGATCCGCCATGACCCGAACCAGAAGCGTTTCATTTTGCAATACAATTTCTGAAACAATTTCACTTTCCGCCTCCAGTTCCCATGTGCCCGGCGGACCCGCCAGCTCCTCGCTCTTCAATACGATCCCAATGGCTCTTCGTACGGTTTCCGCCGTGTCGGACGAAAGGACTGCCAGAGTGCGTGAAAACGAGTACTTCCGTTCCGTCACGCCCCGGTACTTCCTGATCGTGAGTTTTCGAATGATCATTACAGCCTCCTGCTTGGTTCATCCTATATTATGCATCATCTAACGTACCAAAAATGATACATACGAGGACAAACCGCAAAAAACACCCGGAGCGCTCATCCCTTGATCGGATCAGCGTCCGAGAGGCCGAGGAGATACAGGATCACCTTCACGGCCCGCATGGCGTCCGGACTGCTCTGCGCGGCGTCGTAGACGGTAAAGATCTCGTTGATGATATCCTGATCGTACGCCTGCTCGATCGCGGCTTTCACTTCGAAGCGGACGGCTTCGGAAGGTTCCGGACCGTAGAGTGTATCACAGGCGGAAATGCAGGTACTCTGAAGCCATTGCGCGTTTGCATCGGCGATCGACTCGAATTCTTTCCGCATTTCTTCCGGAATAAGATCTTTTTTTCCGTTGTTTGACATGTTCAAATCCTCTTGATTCTTTTGTTTGGACATAAAAACATCCTCCTTCGTATTTCTAATACTAATCATACGAAAGAGGATGTACCAAAAATGGGGCGTAACAAGACACTACGCTTTTTTCTCTGTATTGCCTTTTCCATCAGGTTGCATTTGAATATACCATTTTGAACTTTGGATCTTTTTCCATGGAATTGTTTGTCGCATAGCAAAGCTTTAACTTGATTTTTTTATTCTTGCAAAAGTATGATATGGCAGGCGAATTCGCAAATGCCTTGAATTGCCGTTCCAAAGCGACGTATTCATCTTGAAAGTCTTCTAATAAGCCTTCTAATCCCTCAGGTTTGAAATACAAATATACCAATTCATGATCATCAAAACCATCATGAGCTATTCCCAGCAAATGACAAACAAATTGCTTCACGTCCAGATACAGTCTTCCCTCTTGTTGCAAACCAAAAGCCGACCTCTTTAATTCGTGATACACTTGTTCTTTCCCGTTCTCTTTACGGCGAAACTCGACAAGTTTGCCGTTTTCATCAAGGACACATGCTTCGGTTTCGGATAATCCCAGTTCCCCTAACAATACTCCTGATTCGAATTCTCCTGATCTTTCGAAATACGCCTTTCTCCATCTCAATGAATGGCTATCAAACAATTCATGGCACTTGGCCTCGATGTATATCGCCTTTTTGTCGGTTTTATAAGACGCGTCGAGATTGGGTTTCGCATTGGCGACCCCTTCAATATCTAATATGTCTTCAAACTTAAAATCTCCCTCTTCGAGAGACTTATCGCCGACAAGTGCTTTGATCCGTTTGAACCGCTGATCCTTGTCTCTGAACGTTAAATAAATGAATCTTGAGGAAGATGCAACAGAGGCCATTTTGGGCGGCACTTTACCGTAACGGGTGTTCCTCTCTTTCAGTTCTCCACCACTCCCGTTACTATAGCTTTTAAAAGCATCTTCGTCTTTCTCCATTATTTCGCAAAAGTCTTTAAAGATACTGTTAGTGAAATAAAAGGGGAATACTCTATCTGTTTCACCTGTTTTAGATATTATATAGTCAAAATCCTCATCACCATGCCCGGATAACAGCTTTATTTTCTCATCAAACTTCTCTTTTTTCACTTCCCATTCCTCCATTAACGATACTTCTCTCTCCCTTCATCCAATGCTTTCTTAATCCTCTCCCGTAACTCCTGCGGCGCCGTCACTTCCACGTGCTCCAAAAACTGCAGCGCCCAATACTCCATTGCGCTCGGACTCGCCGTCAGCGTGACCTCCACCTTGGTCTCGTCCTTCTTCATGATGCGGACGTCCTTGCCGAACCATTCGATGATCTGGTCAATGATCCCGTTGTCCGCGACGAAGGTGATGCGCTCCGGCTTGTCCGTGTAGAAATACGGCATCGTGGCGGCCAACTCCTTGTAATTGATCCCGCTCTCGTACCCTTTGATCGTCCGAAGTTCGACGGCCGGATGCTCGTCGCGAAGCTTGATGTTCGTGATGTGGTCCAGGCGGTGAAAGACCATGTTGTGGAAGAATTCGCTGTACGCCATCACGTAATAGCGCTGGTTGTGCAGGATCATCTGGTAGGGACTGAGACGCTGGTAGGACGTTCTGTGAAGCTTTTTGTCCACGCCGTACTTGTTGTAGTCGTAGCTCACCATTTTGTGCTGCTCAATGGCCATGTCAATGACTTCGATATTGTAGAACAAGGCCTGATTGTCCGTCTTGCCCCAGTCGTTGACGGAGTAGACGTTTTTGACGTGGGATTTGAAGTATTTATTTGACAGACCGCACAGCCGCTCAATGAGGTCCTTGGAGTGCTTGGCCGTGATGTGCTTGCTGCTTAAGACACCGTCGATCAGCATGCGAAGTTCTGCATCCTCGAACTCCCGCGAGTCAATGTAGCACCCGGCCCGCCGGGAATCGATCTCCACGCCGGCTTCCTGCAAGAGAGAAATGTTTCGGCTGACGGCTTTCCGCTCCAGGACGATACCGTAGTCCCGATCCAGTTTTGCCATGATGTCTTCCTGCGTCATCGGATGATCGTAGTCCGTGTTCTCCTTCAGGATCTGCCAGATCCGGATCAATGCGAGTTTCTTCGGTTCAAAGTCTGACATAACGTGCCTCCTTATACTTAGTACGAAAATTATTGTACCAAAAAAGGGACATGAATGCAAGAATCAGAATAAAATAATAAATCGCGCCCCGGAACGCAAATCAGCGTTTTCCGGGGCGGTTGATCTTTCACGACCGTTGACTCAAATAATGGGATCAGAGGTCTTTATGGTGCCTTTTCAGGCGCTACAAAAGGGTTTATAAGAAGGTTGACAAAAACTTAATCAAAACAGCGTCGAAAACGCTTCCGTATCGACGCCGTCGATGAATTCCGACACGTCCGTTTGGGCCAGCCGGTCACGGACGGAGGCTTTTCCCGCACGGGCGCCGACGAGCAGTTCCGAAAGTTCCGTGACGTCCCGTTTTCCGAAGAAATCGCCTTCGATCCGGACGTCGTTCATCACGCCGTCTTTCTCATTCCAAAGAAACACGACAAGCCCGGACGGGAAACGGCGGCGGCGTTCGAATTGGAACGGTTCTTTCCGCCCCGCATTGTAATCCTCGCTCCGGTTCCGGTCATAAAGCCCGGTCGAGAGCACTTCGAGACGATCTGCCTCTTCCCGCTCGCAGGAGAATTCCCGCTCAATAAATTGCACCAGGTATTCAAAGAATTCCGGCGTTTCCATGGTTTTCGGCAGGCCGTTTTCGTCCCGGACGAGCGGCTTTAAGTTCGTGACGCGGCTCCGGACGGACTTGATCGCCTTCCGGCGGAGTTTCTCTTCATCGGGGTTCAGTGCTTTCGAAAGCACCGTCAGGTCGCTGTCAAAAAGCAGGGTGCCGTGATTTAAGATTCGGTCCCGCGTCGCGGTCATCGCATTGCCGGAGAATTTCGCGTAAACGTCAGACTCTTCGCCCGGCACCTTCGCAAGAAGATCGTTTCTTCCGGAAAGAGTTGCCTCGATCCCGAGCCCCTGCAGCGCCTTCAGCACCGGCCTTGTAAAGAACTCGAAATCCAGCACGTTCACCTTTTCCCGCGACGTGATGAACGTATAATTCACGTTGCCGAGGTCATGATAGACCGCGCCGCCGCCCGTGATCCGCCGTGCCACAAGGATGCCGTTCGCCTCAGTGAAATCAAGCTTCACTTCGGCATACATGTTCTGGTTCTTCCCGATCACGACGACCGGCGCATTTTGCCAGAGCATAAATACATCCTCCGAACTGCTCCGGAGGAAGTATTCTTCTGCGGCTAGGTTGTAATAGGGATCATTGGATCCGGTTAAGATTAGGCGCATAAATCATCAACGGTCCCCGCAAGGACATGCCATGTCGGAGCGAAGAGAAAACTGATAGTAACTCAAATCGGCCGCGGCCTGACGCCCTCCGGGATCGGACAGACGTAGTTTTCCAAACCGGGATGCCGGTCACCTCCGCGTCAGTTCAATGCTGCGAACGCCGCCGCACTCGCGCCGTAATTGTAGAGCGCATCCACGAACGGATTGCCGGTGCCATGCTTACGCGTGCAATATGTGTTCACGCTGTAGGTGATCGTCGCGACCGCCGTGCCGCTGCGGTATGCCTTGAACGTCAGCATCGTGCTGTAGTCCTGCGGCGCAATGCCCTCGGTGCAGAGATAGCCGTCGGTCAGGGTCATTGCGACCGGATCGCCGTTCCCCTTCTGCATCGTGAACGTCGTCGCGCCGTCATTGTGCTTGTCCGTATAAAGGACGCGGATCCAGTTCTGGTTCTCGTGGATCACGTTCGCGTTCTTGAAATAGCCATCCTCGGCCGCCAATGCATCCGCCTGCGAGGTAATGTTCGGCGACATCGTCAAAAGATTTTCCGTCGAGACGCGGCCGCTGCCCGTATAGGACGCATCCACGGTCAGGTTGTCCGTGTTGTGGTCGAACTTGATCTGCGCCTCACGGCCGTAGACCAGCAGGTCGTCGATCAGCGCATCCATTGCCGCTTTCTTCTCGGCCGAATACGCCGCATAGGCCGCCGAGCCCGGGATCGCCTCCAGATAGCCCTTCAGCGTGAAGGTCTGGCTGTCCAGTTCCGTGCCGTCCGCCTCGCAAAGTTTCGCCACGATCTCGTCGTTCATCTGCGACGGAATGACGCCGTCATAGGTGAACTTGTACGTGCCGTCCGCCTCCGGAGTCGTCGGCATCGGGATCGTCTTCTCGTCCGTGCCGTCGATCGTCACGACCATCTTTGCGCCCGGGAATTCCGACGCCTCAATCGTCGCATAAATGTTGACCGTGAGGTCCGCCTTCAGTTCGGCGTTCCGGCCCGTGATCATCGGATCCGGGATCTGCGGACGCTGGCAGAAGCAAACCTCACACTCGTCGTAGTCGTCGAACGTGTGCAGTGCATTGTCGCTCGTCTCGCCGCAGTGCCGGATGCACTCGTGCCAATGATGCCGCCCGTCGAAGGACCACTTCGTCTCGAACTGGTGGCCGAGGGCCGCAATGTTGATCTCATCGGGCGCGATCACCACAGTGCCCGCCGCATCCGAGAAATAGGACTGGCAATCCGTGCAGTACCAATACTCGATCGTGCCGCCTGCGGTGCAGGTCGCCGGCACGCCGTCGTGGTGCTCCAGAGTATGAGCGACCGGAGTGAAGGCCGAACCGGTGGAATAATAGATCACACCGGCCGTGCCGTCGAGGTAGTAGATCTCAGCATCCTTCAACGTTGATGCATAGACCGTAAACCGCGGCGAGCTCGAATTATACTGCATCACGTTGGTAGAATTGTTCGAAACGGCTGCCTTTACGGCAGAAGTCGTATTCGTCACTGTCCAGGTACCCGTGCCACTGCCCGTGAAGTTGATGCTCTTCGGAGCGTTGGAATAGAGCTGTCCGGCAGAGGAAGTAAAGGTCCACGCGCCCGACTGTCCGCCGACCGTGAAGACCATCGCGGTGCTCGGCATCGAAGTGATCGTATTGTTACTGAACGTGCCGGTTTCCGCTTTCAGGTAGGTACCGCCGGATTCGCCGGCGATCGCATTTTTATCGGTCAGCGCAAAGACGATCTGCAGCCCGCTCGCCATCGTGCTCGCAGACGTCATTTTTTTCCATGTTCCGGTGCCGCTTCCACCCTGCGTCTTCGTAAAGAGGGCATACAAGGTCGCATTTGCCGTCGGCGTGTAGGTCGTGGTATAGATCGTGCCCGGACGGACGCTCGTTTCACTGACTTCCGCCGTCACCCAACCGGCGAGTTCCCAGCCCGTCGGCGCGGTCACGTTCGTCGGCAAGGTCACCGGATCGCCCGTGTATTCATAGCTCGTCTGCACGACGCTGCCGTTCGCCACCAGCGTCAGCAGCACCATGTCTTTCTGTGCGAAATTGATCATGACCGTGCAGTCGGAATTCGGCACGACCGTGAAGACGTTCCCGTTCCGCGTGACGGTCGCGCTGCCGCTCGTCACGGTATACCCGGAAACGTAATACCCCGTCTTCGGCGTTGCGGTGATCGTCCGGTTCTGGATCGACACCGTGCCGAAATTTTCGTTGCTGCTCATCGCATTCACGACGTAGCCCTGCGAAGCGCCGTTCGCATTGCCGGAAGGCGTGTTCATGACCGGCAGCTGATCGCCGATGTTGAAGAGGTACCAGGCAAGTTCCGGATAGTCGATGAAGACGTTCCGGTTGCCCTGCACGTCCTGGCAGAGGTCGTTCCGGCGCATTTCCCATTCGTCGACCGGATCGATCCGGTTCCACTCAAGAAGCACGTCCAAACTCTCAATGACCTTCTTGCCGTCGTTGCTCGAAGAGCCGTAAGAACCGTAGGAAGTGTAAAGGTTTTTGTTGGTGTTGGAAGAACCGTACGTGACGAACAGATAGAGGTAGATCCGCGCGATGTCGCCCTTGATGTTGTCAGCGACTTCCACGAGGCCGTCCGCACCGTTCACGCTGTAATCGGAAATGTACCAGAGTACGGTTTTGCTGGAGTTGTTCGGGTCCGCCTTGGTCCGGATCGTATAACCGGTCTTCGTGCGGACGTTGCCCATCGTATAATTTCCGCGGGTGCTGTTTAACGTGCCGTTCGTCGGACGAAGATGATGGATGTCCGAGCCGGCGCCGCTTTCACCGAAGTTGCCGTGGCTCTTCGGCCAGACGTGTTCCCGGTTTGTGCCGTCGCCGGTCGTTTCTTCACGATCCGCATAAAACAGCCAGGAGCCGCTGGAACTGTTGTTGGCGTCCGTCCGATCCCAGTAATCGAGCAGGCTGGAATACGAAATCGTGTTCGTCAACTGCATCATGCTGTGCAGGCGGTTGAACAGCGGGCTTCCGATCGCCGACGCCGAATCGGTCGGCGCGCTGTAGCCGGAGAGTTGGATCAGGTTCTCGTAGGTATTCGAACCCGTATAATACGCCTCCGCCTGAGTGCTGAGCTCATTGCAGACCACGTGCCGGGTCTTGTTGTTCTTGGCAATGCTGCTCGCGGAAGGCGCGGCAGCATTCGCGGTAAACGCAAAACCGGCGAAGCTGTAGATGACTACAAGGACTGAGAGAAAGGCGGAAAGACTCCGTTTGGCAGATTTCAACATCTTGCAACCCTCTTGGAAATTATTTGAGCATTCCCGAGAAACACTCATTATAATAATACCAAATT
>JAEEGL013066829.1_pt1 | contig 25559 bp, 23 predicted proteins | sample 9134231 | NCBI WGS metagenome assembly JAEEGL01 (sample SAMN16246548, study PRJNA631951) | gut metagenome | biome: gut microbiome; feature: rumen; material: fiber-attached | host: Bos | place: Iran: Karaj | collected 2018-10
CTTTTATTGATCATGATGTTGCACTCACAGAAAAAATTAATCATGGTACTGCAAAAATAAATGTTTACGAAGGTGGTGCTTCAATTACAAACGGAATCCTTGAAGCCAAGCTAAACAATAATGGTGTAATTTCTTTTTATAAAAATAACAGTCTTATTTTAAGTGAATATTACCGCATGTATGATCCTACTGCTTCAAAAGAAAGCTGCGCCATAAAAATAATTAACCGTCAGTTCCAGGGAATAATCGGCGGTGATTATGAACTTACAGTCCGCTTTAATCCAAATGATGATGAAAAGATTTTTGGTATGGGACAGTATCCGTCTCCATATCTGGACATGAAGGGCTGTACTCTTGAACTTGCACAGCGTAACAGTCAGATTTCAATTCCATTTGCACTTTCGAATCTCGGTTATGGATTTTTGTGGAATAATCCTGCCGTTGGTCATGTTACATTTGCAAAGAATCTTACGGAATGGCATGCTCGAAGTACAAAAGAAATGGATTACTGGATTACAGCCGGCGAAACTCCGTCAGAAATTATTGAAAAATTTACTGCCGCTGTTGGACGGGCTCCGGCTCTTACAGAAGATTATCTTGGCTTCTGGCAGTGCAAGCTTCGTTACCGTACACAGGAAGAAGTTCTTTCTGTAGCCCGCCGTTATAAAGAAATGGGAATTCATCTTGATGTTATTGTAATTGACTTTTTCCATTGGCCGCGCCAGGGAGACTGGTGTTTTGATAAAGAATACTGGCCGGATCCAAAAGCAATGTGTGATGAGCTTCATGAAATGGGAACAAAGGTAATGGTAAGTGTTTGGCCGAATGTAGATAAAAAATGTTCTCACTTTTATGAAATGCAGGAAAAAGGTTATCTTGTAAGGACTGAACGTGGAAGCAATCAGACTTATGACTGGCAGGGCGACTGTGTTACCTTTGATGCAACAAATCCCGAAGCACGTGAATATTTATGGAATATCTGTAAAAAGAATTATGCAGATTACGGAATTGATATGTTCTGGCTTGATAATTCAGAACCGGATTTTAATGTTTATGATTTTGCAAATTTCCGCTATCAGATGGGAAACGGCCTTCAGTGTTCAAATATATATCCGCAGATGTACAGCAGGTGCTTTTATGACGGAATGAAGGCAATGGGAAAAACAAACTTTGTAAACCTTGAACGCTGCTGCTGGGTAGGAAGCCAGAAATATAATCAGGTAATTTGGAACGGAGATATTCAGTCTACATGGGAATGCTTCCGGGATTCTGTAGTTCAGGGACTTAATATGGGCATTGCAGGAATTCCTTGGTGGACTACAGATATCGGCGGCTTTATGTATGGAGATGTACGCACGGAAGAATTCAAGGAATTGTTAATCCGCTGGTTTGAATGGGCTGTATTTACCCCGATTCTGCGTCTTCATGGAGACCGCGATCCGCATGATATTCCTTTACTTGATAAGGACACTCAAAGAGGTTATGGTGGCGGATATTTATTTACAGGCCGTGATAACGAAATCTGGAGTTATGGAGAAAAGGCCCAGAAGATTATGGAAGCGCAGATTAAGCTTAGGGATAAAATCAAACCATATACAACAAAAATCATGAAAGAGGCAAGTGAAAACGGAAGCCCTGCAATGCGTACAATGTTCTACGAATTCCCGCAGGACGAAAAATGCTGGAATCTTAGAGATCAGTATATGTTTGGTTCTGACTATCTTGTAGCACCAGTGCTTTCGGCTCAGACATTTAAACGCGAAGTTTACCTGCCTGAAGGCAAATGGGAAAACATTAACAACGGGGAAATTTACGAAGGCGGAAAAACAATTTCGGTAGATGCTCCGCTTGACTGCATTCCTGTTTTTCACAAAAAATAAATAGTGGAGTACATAAAAAATGGATGCTGTAATTAGAGAAAAAAAGATTATAAAAACAAGCATTGCTGGAATTATCGTTAACATTTTCCTTGCGGCATTTAAAGCTGTTATAGGATTTTTTTCACATTCCATTGCAATTATTCTCGACTCTGTAAATAACCTGAGTGATGTTCTTTCTTCCATAATTACAATTATTGGAACAAAACTTGCGCTTAAGCCTGCCGATAAAAAACATCCTCTTGGTCACGGACGGGTAGAATATATTTCTGCACTTGTAATAGGAATTATCATTCTTTATGCCGGAATTACTTCTTTAACTGAATCGGTAAAGAAAATTTTTAATCCTGTTGAACCTGAATATTCTTACGTAACGCTCAGTATAATTATAACTGCCGTATTTACAAAAATCATTCTTGGTCTTTACGTAAAAAATAACGGAAAGAAATTAAAATCAGATTCACTTATTGCAAGCGGAAAAGATGCTCTTATGGATTCAATAATATCTGCATCTACACTTGTTGCTGCCGTAGTTTTTCTTATCTGGCATATTTCGCTGGAAGCATGGCTTGGCGTTCTTATTTCTTTTGCAATTATAAAAGCAGGTATAGAAACCTTGCGCGAGACAATCAGCAAAATTCTTGGAGAAAGAGTTGAATCTGATATTTCTAAACAGGTAAAAGCAACTATTAAATCTGTAGATCCTGAAATCTACGGTGCTTATGACCTTGTATTAAATAACTACGGTCCTAATAATCATATTGGTTCCGCTCATATTGAAATTCCAGATACATGGTCTGCAGATAAAATTGATGAAGTTTCCAGAAAAATTTCAAACGCTGTTTACTGTAAAAATGGAATCATAATGTCTGCAATCGGAATTTATTCTGTAAATACTAAGCATGATGAATCTGCATCTATTCGTGAAAGAGTTTGTAAGATCGTCATGGAACATAAAGAAATTTTACAGATGCACGGCTTTTATGTAGATTTAAACACAAAGACAATGCGCTTTGATATTATAGTTTCTTTCGAAGCAAGAAATATGAAGGAAATGTTTGAACACGTTGTAAATGATGTAAAAGAAGCATATCCGGATTTCGACGTTCAGGTTCAGTTTGATATTGATATCAGTGACTAAGAAAATAATGATGTTATTACCTCATTATTTTCTTTAACGCATTTTCGCTTTGCAAAAAATGCTTAACTAACTACATTAATTGGATTGCCTTCAATCCAGGCCTTGAAGTTTTCGAATGCAATGTCTATAAGACGGGCTCTTGTTTCTTTTGGAGCCCATGCAATATGTGGAGTTAATACACAATTCGGGCAGCCAAGAAGAGGGCAGTCTTTATTCATCGGCTCATGAGCAACTACATCTGCAGCAAAACCTGCAATCATTTTATTCTTTAAGGCTTCGGCCATGTCTTCTTCTACAACAAATCCGCCTCTTGCAGTATTTATTAAAATTGCTGATTTTTTCATCAAAGAAAGGGATTTTTTATTAATGATATTCTGTGTCTGTTCAGTTAATGGCGCATGAAGGCTTAAAAAATCAGAACGCTTAAGTAATTCTTCAAAGCTTACAAATTCCGGCATGTCAAGTTTTCGTGTTCTTGAATTACAGATAACATTCATGCCGAATGCCTTTGCAATCTGAGCAACTTTTGTGCCTATATTTCCATATCCGAAAATTCCCATAGTTTTTCCGGTAAGCTCTGTAAGCGGTTCTTTCCAGTAAACAAAATCCTTGGACTTAATCCAGTCTCCGTTCTGAACTGACTGATTATGTAATGCTACATGATTGGTAAAATAAGTGATTAATGCAAATACGTGCTGCGCAACAGAATCTGTACTATATGAAGGAATGTTAGTTACAATAATACCACGTTTTTTGCAGGCAGGAATATCTACTACATTATAACCGGTTGCGCAAACTCCTATATAACGGAGCTTTGGAAGCTGACTTAAAACCTGTTCTGTAATTGAAACCTTATTTATAAAAATTGCATCAGCATCAATACTTCGGCTTACAATGTTTTCCAAATTTGTTCTGTCATAAACTGTGACATCTGCAAACTGGTTAAAAGAATCCCAGCTTAAATCGCCGGGATTATCTGCATGACCATCTAGAATTTTAAGAATCATGGATCTTAGCCTAATACATCAACACCACAGCCAGAAATTGCCGCATTAATTGCAGCTTCTGCTCCGGCATCATCATAATCAACCAGAACCTGAGATTTTTCACAACTAGCAACAACATTTGTTACGCTGGCAACAGCTTTAACTGCATCGCTTACTTTTGTTGCTGTAGCATCGTCAAACATACCAACTACATATATTTTCTTTTGCATACATAACCTCTCAAAAATGGTGAGATAAAATAATTTTAAACTTTTATAACCATTTATACTTTTTTTTGAAGAAAATCTTTAACAAGCCGCCTGTAAAAGATTCAAAGTATTATATAGAAAATAAAATAAAATCTCAATATTTAAATTTAAGAGAAACCACCTGTATTCCGTATGAATAAGGTGCAACGCTGTATGGTTCGTAATATATGTTTACAATTTTTCCATCCAGAGTGAATTTTTCAAAGTTAGATGCCTGAGGAAAAACTTCTGTATTAATATTCTGCATGAATGTATCTCTTTGAACGGCAGGTAATGCAGGATCCTGATCTATAAGTCTTGTAACAAGGGCTTTTTTACAGGCTTCCGAAAGCTGCTGATAAGTGTAGCCGGTTGCTTTAGTTATATCTGCATAAGTTTTGGTCTGTGTGTCATAACAGAAAGTCTGAATTACAACATTACCATGGGCACCGCCATTAAAAATATAGGTTTCAAGGTAAATACACACATACTGATCGGAATAAGTAACTTCTGATTCAACAAGGTATTCAAAAGGAGGAAGTCGGCTTCTTGAACCGTCGATAGAATTCAACTGATTTATAGAATCCCATTCTTCCTTACAGAAGGACTTAAAGCTCTTCCAGTTAGATTCAACAGTATTTGCAATTCGTTTAGAAAGCTCAGGATAGTTTTCAAAAGAAGGATATTTAATCTGTGTATCAAGATAATATAATTCTTCGGTTTTATTTACCATCTGATATTTTGCATTATTAATTTTTCCGGAATCAGATTCACCGTCTATTCGATTGGAAACACAGGAAAACAGCAGAAAAGAAGAAATCAACAAAAAAAACGCATTAATTAATCGCTTAAAAACTAAGCTGCAGGAATTATTCATCATACAATAACTATACATCAAAAATATTAAATCTGCAAATATGATGAATATTATTATAATGACACATTTTAATATTTTTGATATATTCTTTGCGATATGAATATGGAAGCGTTTATTTTAGGTTGTGGCGGAATGATGCCGCTTCCTTACAGACACCTGACTTCTGTTTTATTGCGACGTGACGGTGATCTATTTTTATTTGACTGCGGAGAAGGAACTCAGGTTAGTCTTAGAAGATTAAATCTTAAATGGAAAAAAATCTCTGCAATTTTCATATCTCATACACATGCCGATCATGTTACAGGTTTGCCTGGTATTTTAATGCTTTCTTCTCAGGTAGACAGAACTGAACCTTTATATATTTACGGACCTCCAAAAATCAGTGAATATGTAGAAACAAGCCGCAAAGTTTTGGATATGTATATTAATTATCCGATTGTTGTAAAAGAAATAACTGCACCATGTACAGTTCATACAGGCGAAGATTATGCAATCCGCTGTTTTCCTCTGGAACATACAAAAACCTGCGTAGGCTACACACTCGAAGAAAAAGACAGACCGGGAGAATTTAATCCTCAGATTGCAAGGGAATTGAATGTACCATGCGGCCCGTTATGGTCTAAGCTGCAGCATGGCGAAGAAGTAGAAGCTGCAGACGGTAAAATTATAAAACCCGAAATGGTAATGGGAGAGAAGAGAAGCGGAAGAAAATTTTCTTTTGTAACAGATACGCTTTATAAACCTTCTATTATTGATGAAGTCCGCAATTCTGATCTTTTAGTCTGCGAAGGAATGTTCGAGCATGAACTGCTGGATCAGGCTAAAGAAAAGAAACACATGACTGCTATACAGGCTGCAACTATTGCAAAAGAAGCAGCTGTAAAAAGAATGTGCATGATACATTACAGTCCGCGCTATACCGATAAGGAGCTGGCCGTTCTGCTTGAAGAAGCAAAATCTGTATGGCCTTCGTCAGAACTTTCTAAAGACAGGATGCATATAGAAATTCCTTACGTAGATTAAAATGATAGAAATTCAGAATTTTTCAAAAAGATATTCAAAAAAAGCTTCATTAATAATTGAAAACCTGAACCTTATAATTCCAGATAATTCAATAACAGGCTTATTGGGAGTAAATGGCTGTGGAAAAACAACCGTTATGAAGGCTGTATGCGGATTTCATTATCCGACAGAAGGAAAGATTTTTATAAGCGATGAAAATTCCGTGAAAAATAACATTGAAGAAAATCCCGGGCTTGCAATGAAAATAACAGGATATCTTCCGGAGCTTCCATGTCTTCCGCCCGAAATGAAGGTTGAAGAATTCCTTATTTATTGTGCACAGATTCATGCAATCATTAATCCCGAAGAAAAAATTAACGAATTGAAAAAGAAACTGTTTCTTGAAGAATTAATGAATAAAAGAATAAAAACTCTTTCAAAAGGGCAGAAGCAGAGAGTTTCTTTTGCACAGGCTTTAATTCATAATCCTAAAAATCTAATTCTTGATGAACCGACCAGCGGACTTGATCCTTCACAGATAATTCAGATACGAAAGCTTATAAAGGAACTTTCCAAAACAAAAGCAATTTTTATGTCTTCTCACATAATTTCAGAAGTTGATAAGCTTTGCGATACGATTTGTATTATGAATAAAGGAAAGATTCTTGCAGGCGGAACAAAGGAACAGATTCTTAAAAAAACCGGATGCAATAATCTTGAAGACGCATTTTTAAAAATCACTGGTAAAGAGGAGTGCATAGATGAATAAAACTCTTCTTAATATTTTTACTGCAAGATTTTTTAAGCAGTTAAAAATGAGCCATGTTTATATAAGCGCCTTAATCTTTACGGTTTTTACAGCCGTAGACTTTTATATAAGACATCAATTTTTTAACGGCAGCGGAAGTTCAGACCTGGTACTTTATTTTTCTTCAATTCCGTTTATTTGTATTATTACAATTCCGCTTTTGTGCTTTAAAACTTCTTTTTCTTTTTATGATGATTTTATTCCGCTTACGGGTTTTCAAAAAATATTAATTAATTACGCAGGCCTTTTATTAATTTTTATTGCAAATCTTATATTAATTCTTCCGGGTCTTCTTCTTGTAAACTTATTCGGAAGTATAGAAGGTTCGCAAATAATTGTATGCTTTTTATGCCTGATATTTTACGGTTCCAGCGTAATTGCATTATGTATTTTTATATCTAAAATCTTTAATTCAACAGTAATCAGCCTGCTTATTTCTATTTTAATTCTTGCACTTTTTAACAGCTGTCATCTTTTTACACTTTATGTTTCTCTTCCTTCATTTGTTGAAAGCTTTTTACGCGAAATAAGCTTTGCCTGGCATTTTGATGCTGCCGGAAAATCAATTATTGATACAAGAGACATACTTTACTTTTTAATGACGGATGCTGTTTTTATAACCTTAGCAAACCTTACGGAAAACATTAAAAAAGGAAAGGTTTTTGCATTCAAAAATAAATTTTCATATTTCATAAAGCTTGCAGTTTTCTTTCTTATAATTCTTAATTCAAATAAATATTATAAAAGAATTGATGTTTCCAAAAATAAAACTTATACGCCTTCTGCTTTTTCAAAGGAATTAATCCGTAATATAAACGACAGCGTAAAAATTACTTATTACTGTTCATCATCACTTTCGCGGCTTTATCCGCAGATACGCGATGTTAAGGATTTTCTTACAGGCTACAGTATTCTTGGAAAAGAAATTTCATTTATTGTAAAAGATCCTGACAAGAATAATGATATAAAAACTTTGCTGCAGAATATGGGAATTCAAAGCCAGCAGCTGCGTTCAGTTTCTGAAAACTCAACTGAATTTACGGCTGTTTATTCTGCGATTGTAATTGAATATCAGGGAAACACAGAAATCATTCCGTTTATAATGTCTGCGTCTTCTCTGGAATACGATCTGGCTGGAAGAATAATTCATCTTTTAAGCCAGACAGTTAGAAACGTAAACATAATTGTAGGAAACGGAATGACTCTTGCAGAAGATTACAGTTATGTAGAACCGTGGCTTTCGAGTCAAGGGTTTGTATGTAATGAACTGAATATTTATCAAAATGATTTTGAAGATTCTCTGCTGCATCTGAACGGACCGCTTTTAATACTTGGCGATGGAATTATGCCGGTAGAAAAAGCAATTGCAATTGAAACTTATATTATGGAAAAACGGGGCAATGCATTATTTGCCGTAAGTCCATATAAAAGTGATATAGAAAATTCCTGGTATATTTCTCAGAGCCGCTATACAAATATTGTGGAACTTGCAGAAAACTGGGGAGTTTTATTTAAATCAGAAATTGCCGCAGACGTTTCCTGCGCAAGGATTTCCATGTACAGCGACGATAATACCGATTCCTATGTAATTAACTATCCGCAGTGGATCAGTCTTTTACCTCAGGAAAATGCTTTATCGGGACTTGTTTTATACTGGTGTACTCCGCTTGAACTTTCAGGAAATGCCGAACCTTATTTAATAACATCTCCTGCATCTTATTCATACCAGCTCGATTTTGACAGCCCTGAAAATCTTCTTCAGACAAATCCATTTTTGCTTGAAGAACAGGATAAATCAAATTTTGAATATAAAACTCAGGTTGTTGGAGCCAGAATCAAAGGAAAAGTTCCGAGACTTTTTACAGCCGGAAATGATGAAGATATTGATGTAATTGTTATTCCGGACCAGTATTTTGTAAATACTCTTATGAACGGCTACACAGGAAACGATACGGGCGATTTCAGAAACTTCAGTTTTCTTACAAATTCACTTTTAAAACTTAATGGAGAAGAGGAGCTCGCAAAGCTTCAGTCTAAAACTTCGAGGGATACAACGCTTTATAAAATACAGGATAGAGATGAACTTTTAAGATTAAAAACCTTAGTATATATAATTTTATTTGCAGTTATGCCGCTTATTATAATTGCAGGAGGATTATTTGCCTTTTTCAAAACTAAAAAGCTTAAATAAAACAGATAAAATCTTTTTATTGATTGCAGTCATTCTTACAGTTACATACTTTCTTTCTTTTCTCAGAACTACCGATATGTCTAAAAAGAACGGAGTAAAAAGTGCCCTCGTAAATGAAAAATACCTGCCTTCAATTTCCAGATTCATCATAAAAGGCGATAACGTTCTCTCGATTCAATATAACGGAACTTTCTGGACAATTACAGAAAATAATTCCGGAAAATCTATTCCTGCAGATGAAAAAACAATAAATAATTTTCTAACGGAATTAACAAAAGTTCGTAATATGTACAAAATATCAGACAAAAATAATTCAAAAACTAACTATTCTTTGTCTGACGGTTCAGAAATAACGCTCAGATATTATTATTCAGATAAGGCAGAAGATTTTTATGATATAATTTTTGGCGGACATGACTTTTCGAATAACAGCCGTTACATAATGTCCGGGAAAAATACTGCCGTTTACGAAATTGATACAGGCTTAGACACTTATATTACAACTTCAGTTCAATTCTGGAGTGAACCATTTATAATTTCATCTTTAGCCGCAGAATTAAAAAACGGAATAAAAGAAACTGATGTTCAGGCTTTTTACTGCAATGAAGGCGAGGCTCCGTTATTAAAAAAAGATTTTCCTGCAAAGCTGCTTGAATTAAGACATGGCGGATTTGCAGAAAATTTTGATGAAGATGAAAATAAAAACGTACTGAACTGTTATATTGTACTTGGAAATAAAAAGGAAATTTACTTTTCAGTTTATGAAACTTCAAGCGAAAGCTATTATAACATCAAGGCAGAATACGGAAATTATACTGCTTATTATAAAATCAGTGCGTGGACTTATAAAAGTATAAGGGAAATGATGTTATAACCAAAATGTGCAAGAAATACAGGAATAATCAGACCGTATTTTTTATAGCATATCCTTAAAATTATGTGTGCACAAAGCGCATTCAAAAAAGCTAAAAAGCCTAAATAAATATGTGCAGCCGCAAATAACAAGGCTGTTAAAACTTCAGTGATTATTATAATTATTTTTCCATTCCATTTTTTTTCCAGGAAAGTAATAAGCGAAAAGGGAAGGAAAAATCTGTAAATAACTTCTTCAAAAAATGCAGAAAATAAAAATGTCAAAATACAGAAAAACCAGGTTAAAAAAGTCCCGGGGCGTTCAACCTCAAGACTGCTTTTACCAAAGAAAAACGTACTTTCGGAAAAAGATGAATTCTGAATAAAAATTGAAATTCCCTTAAAAATAAAGGAAAAACATAAAAGTGCACAAATACTTATAATAAACGGGAAAATTACGAAGGATTTTTTCTTATCTGAATTAAAAAAATAAAAAATAAGGAGTGCCGCAACCGCATAAGCACAGTTTATAACGGGAAAAGACCAGTTCAGGAAGCTTGATGAAACTGAAAAAGTAAAACAGGGAGGCAGAACAAAAAAGAAAAAAACAATTAAAAAAATTGCAAAATGTAACCTGAAAGAATATATTTTCATTTTATTTTATGATATAATTCCGATAATAAATAAAAGAGGAAAAATTGTCTATACTAATTGCAATAATTATAATTTCAATTCTATTTATAGCTCTTGCAAGTGTTTATTCAGTATTCAAACATAAAATTCAATTTTTTATAACAGGTTTGGATTCAGGATTCTCAATTGCGGATATTGCACTTTTATGGAAAGTTTCACAGATTTGTGATCTGGATATACCTAATTCCCTTTTTTATTCAATCGATGCCTTATCTAAATGCATGACACAAATTACCACACAGGCAAGCAACGACGGAACGGACAAATCACAGAAATTCCAGACTTTACTTTCTAAATTATATGATTACAGAACTAAAATTCAAAATGAATCAGATGATAAAAAGGGAATGTCTACAACACGTTCCCTGGAAAAAGGTCAGAAATTAAGGATTATTTTACCTGGAAAAGGTGTATTTGCTTCGGAAATTGTTAATAACGGAAATCAGATGGTAATTAACGTTCCAAAGCAAAAGGACATGATTATTATTCCGGGCGAGCAGTGGGTTGGTAAAGTTATAAGCGTTTATTTGTGGAAAACCGGAGATGCCCGTTATGTTTTTGATACGACAGTTACAGAACACGGACTTTATCTTGGAAAATCAGCTTTGTTCTTAAAACATTCTGCTAATCTCGTTAGAACTCAAAAAAGAAAATCTGTAAGGGTAAAATGCCAGATTAATGCCACACTTTATATAGTCAGAAAAGGTGTAACAGACATAAACCGTATAGAAACTCAAAACGGCTACAGATGTATTCTTGAAGATATTTCTGAATCGGGTGCATTAATCAGAATTGGTGGAAAAGGTGCTCAAAATGTAAAATTGAAGCTTCAGTTTACAATGCATAATCATTTGATTTTAATGGTTGGAATTGTACGTACCGTTGAATATAATGCTGAAAAAAATCAGTCGCTGCTTCATTTTGAATGTACACATATTGAACAGCAGATGAAAAATGAGATTTTAAGTTTTGTTTATAATACACTTCCAGAAAACGAAAAAGAAGTTCTTGAAGCTCTTGAACAGACAGAGTCAGATATTGATGTGAATTTTGTTTCCGGGGAAAATTCTTCACAGAATTTAATGAGCGAAACACAGGTAAATCCGGATTATGAAGATTCTTCAGTCACTGTTTCTGCAGGCGATTCTGTGCCGGAAGCTGATCCTGTCGGTGAAGATATTCCAGAACTTCCTGTAACAGAACCGCTTTCTCCGCAGGAAAGCATTAATCCGGATGATACTATTTAGAGGCGTTATGAAAAAAACTGATAAGAAAATTCTTTTGGCTTCAATTATATTTTGTTCTCTTAACTTAAATGCTTTTTCTGCAGCAACAGCAATGCAGAAATTTATTAAAGGAAATTTAAATGAAAAAACTGTTGCAGTTAGGGAAGCTTCGGGAGAAGAAGCCTATAAGCTTTCTAATACTGCAATTGATTTTTGTATTGAATCTCATCCTGTTTTAGGAAACGACAGGGAACTTGATTCTCTTGCTGTAGCCGCAGTTCTTTCTCTTTCTCCTGATTATATTAAAAATCTGAATTCAGACGCAAAGCTGAATGTAATGAAGAAAATTGAAAATCTTTTTTCAACTTTTAATGCAAGCAGCACTGTTAGGATTGCAGTTATTTCCAAGGTTCGTTCATTATCTGATATAGTTGATGTTTCTGATTTTGTCGCAAAATTAAATGATTATCTGCAGCAGGAAGCTGTGTCTACAAATGAAACTGCAGTTATTAAAGCCGTAATCAACGCTCTTCAGGATTTTGGAAATAAAGATTCATTCATTATCTGCTATACGCTTTTAAATAATTCAAAATTCTCTAGCTACAATGAAGACTTAGAGCAGGCATGTTCATCATTAATTCCTCAGAGCATGAATGAAGTTCTTGGCATTATATCTCAGTCAAACATGACTTCTTTAACTAAAATTTATGATTTAGTGCAGAAAAACACCAAATTATCGAAAAAAAATCTGTGCGAGATTTCCGAAAATGTAACATTGAGGGCCATATTATATATGGACAATTTTTCAAATCAGACACACGAGCAGCAGGATATGCAGCTTAAAGCTCTGACTGTTCTTTCGGAAAATAAATGGACTGTTTCTTCTAAAACTGCAGTAAATTATTTTATGAATGCAAAAAAACAGTATCAGGCTGGAAGCATTAACGAAAGTTTTTTCTGTGATGTTATAGCATGCCTGCCTAATATAGCACCTATAGATTCAGTTGTGCCGCTTTCTGATTATCTTGAAGAATTGAACGCACAGACAGAAAAAGGAGAGAAGGTTTCTATTCCTGTAGTTCTGTCTGTTATCAAAACTTTGGGCTTAATTGGCGACAAGACTGCATTCGATTCTTTGCTTGCTGTAACTTATATTCCTTATCCGGAGTCTGTGCTTTCGAGCGCCAGAGAAGCCCTTTCGGGCTTAAGATGGCAGTAAACTATTTTAGAAAACCATTCTTCCTTGCCGCAATTATCTGCGCACTAATTTGCTATTGTCCGGGTTTTAAGAAATTTCTTTCCGTAAAATTTTACAGTCTTCTTGGAGAAAAAGAAGTAAATTTTATTTACGGAAAAATCACTTCCTCATTAACGAAAAGCACAAACGGAAGCTACGTTGCAGATTTTACGGTTTTCGAAGTTGCTTCAGAAAATGGAAAAAAATCAGATGCAAAAGGTTCCGTAAGAATTTATATTCCGCAGAAAATGGCAGAAAGCTATTATCCCGGAAAGCTGTATTCATCTTCTAAAAAAGAAAATCATTTTTACTTTGACAAAGGAGAAATCTGTTATTTTGAAGGAAAATTAAAAGGACAGAATTTTTATGTGAATGATTGCAAAAAGTGTTTTTATCCGGAAAATCTTTTTGGGAAAATTAATAAGGTCCGGAGCCTGTGCAGATTACAGTTTATGCGGTTAATGTACAACTGGAAGGAAGGAGGAGGACTTCTTCTGGCACTTTTATGCGGAGTCCGTGAATATACAGAAGAGTCTACTTCAAATTCATTTAAAAGAGCAGGCCTTTCTCATATTCTTGCGCTTTCCGGCATGCATCTGGGCATGTTCTCTTCCATGGCACTTTTCATAGGAAATAAAATCAAAAGAAAAAAAGTAAGTATAATAATTCGTATAATTGCAATTTTTATTTTTGTATGGTTTGCAGGATTTTCACCTTCGCTCGAAAGGGCATTTATCTGTACAATGCTCGGAATAGTTTTTGGAATTGCCGGCTGCGAAAAACCTGATATGCTTATGCTGCTTTGCTTTTCGTTTATCTTTCAGTCAGTTATTTCTCCGCAGCACATAACCAACGCTGCCTTTATTCTTTCATATTCCGCACTTTTTGGAATTCTTCTTACAGGAAAATTCTTTTATATGTTTACATCAAAATATCTTCCAAGATTCATTTCATCTCCGCTTTCTTCTTCGCTGGGAGCACAAATTTCTACTGCACCTGTTTCACTAAAATTATTCGGTACTTTTTCTCCCGTGGGAACAGTTGCAACAATTGTAGTATCACCGATAATTACTTTATTTATTTACAGCGGAATAATTCTTATTATACTTTCGCTTATATTTCCTTTTATGCAGGCACCTGGTGGATTTTTTATAAATTTTTTATATAATATCATTAAATATACGGTTGGATTTTTTTCTATGGCACCGGTATTTTCAATTTAATTATTAAGGATTTTATTTTGCATATACCAGATTACGATAACGTAGCACAATTAAAACAGATTCTGGATGATAACGGTTTTTCCATGCAGAAAAAATTCGGACAGAATTTTTTAATTAATAAAAGTGCCCGCGAAAAAATTGTAAATGCGCTTGATATTTCCGAAAATACAAAGGTTTGGGAAGTTGGACCGGGGCTTGGTTCAATGACTTCCATTCTTCTTGAAAAAAAAGCAGACGTTCAGGCCTTCGAAATTGACAGAGGCTTTATAGGACTTTTAAAAAATTTTTTCAGTGAAGAAATTGAATCTAATCAGTTTAATATTGTTGAAGGAGATGTTTTAAAAACCTGGAAAAATTCCATTAACAGCGAAAATCTTCCTTCCAGATTTTTTGGAAACCTTCCGTATAATATTGCCGCAACTTTAATTGCTTCTACAATCGAAAATAATTTCCGCTTTGATAAATGTGTATTTACAATTCAAAAAGAAGTTGCTTTAAGAATGGCTGCTAAACCAGGTTCTGCAGATTATTCTTCTTTTTCTGTTTTGTGTCAGTGGGCTTACGATGTAAAACCTGTTTTAGATTTACCGTCTTCATATTTCTGGCCAAGACCTAATGTAGATTCACGGGCAGTTTTATTTACAAAAAAGGAAAATTTTCCTGCCTGCAAAAATCCTTCGCTTTTTATAAAAATGCAGAGAAGCCTTTTCAACTCAAGAAGAAAAACAGTAAAAAACAATCTTACTGCTTTTTTGAGCAGCAGTGAAAAAGCTTCTGAAGCATTAAGTCTTTGTAATATAGATCCTTTAAAAAGGGCAGAAGTTTTATCTATTGAAGAACTTCTTAAATTATCCGATATTCTGGATAATTAAAAATTACGGAGAGAATATGGCTGAAAACAATGAAAAACAGATAAAAGAAAATTTACAGATTATTCATAATAAAATTGAAGCGGCCTGTAAAAAATGCGGACGGGATGTAAACAGTGTTAAACTAATGGCCGTTAGTAAATTTCATCCGGCAGAAAGCATAATAGCCGCATTAAATGCAGGACAAATTCTTTTTGGAGAAAACCGCGTTCAGGAAGCTTTTTTTAAATTTTCTGAAATAAATAAATCATATAAAACTGAACTTCACATTATCGGACAGCTTCAGTCAAACAAAGTTCGCGATGCTGTAAAAATAGCTGAATGCATTCAGTCCGTAGACAGAATTGAACTCCTGAATGAAATAGAAAAACAGTGCACCCGCTTTGATAAAAATATAAAAATTCTTTTTGAAGTTCATACTGCAGAAGATTCAAAATCGGGCTTTGAAGATATTGAAGAAATCCGCCAATGCCTGAATAATTTTACAGAAAATAAGTATCCTCATATAACTCCAGTTGGTTTTATGACTATGGCGCCATTTACAGAAAATGAAGCATTAATAAGAAAGTCATTCAGCACGGTAAGGAATATTTCTATAGAACTGCAAAAAGATTTTCCTATGTATAATTTATCTGAATTGAGCATGGGAATGTCCGGCGATTATGAAATTGCTATTGAAGAAGGTTCTACGCTTGTAAGAATTGGAACAGCAATTTTTGGAGAAAGAGAATATTAAGGAAATAAAATGAAAAAAACTTTTGCCATACTTTTTTTTATAATTTCTCTTTTAATTCCACTGCAAACACTTTTTGCAGAAGAAAATCATGAACCAAAACCATATGATACAAAGGAACTTCCGCAGGCTATAAAGGATTTCCGCCGCTTTGAAATAATTACGCTGGGTTCACTTCCTTTTGTAATGATAGATACAACTCTTGTTTATTCAGGAATAAGATATGCACAAAACGATTTTGCTCCGGAATATAAACCGAATATTTTTGATAAAAGCTCTTTAACTACAGATGAACAGATGAAAATCCTGTTTACATCTATGGGGATCTCTGTTGGAATCGGCCTTTCTGATTTTATAGTTAATGTAATTAAAAGAGAAACAAAGAAAAACCGCGCAAAAAAACAGAAGCAGAATAATATAAATATTGTTCCAATTTCGCAGGATCCTGATGCGATAAGACTCGAAGTAAAAGGGGAAGATGACTGATGCCGTTTTTTTCTGCAAAAGTTCCGCAGGATTTTGAAGGACTTGAACGTCTCGATAAATTTATTGCTTCTATTCCCAATTCAATGAACCGCTCAAAATTAAAAAGCGGCGTAAATGAAATTCTTGTAAACGGAAAAAAAGCAAAATTATCGCAGAAAGTAAAAAAAGGCGACGTTATTGATATTCAATGGGAAGACAATATTCCTGACGATATTGAACCGGAAGATATTCCGCTTGATATAATTTTTGAAAATGAAAATGTTACGGTAGTAAATAAAAAGCAGGGAATGGTTACGCATCCAGCTTGCGGTAACTGGAACGGAACACTGGTGAATGCACTTTTGTATCACTGGGGCCGCGAAAAAATTCCTCAGCTGAAAGAGGGAAGTGAATCAGAAATTTTAACAAGACGAAGACCGGGAATTGTTCACCGGCTGGATAAAGAAACTTCAGGAATAATTATTACAGCAAAAAACCGTGACAGCGAAGAATGGCTTCAGACTCAATTTAAAGAAAAAAAACTTCAGAAAGAATATATTTTAATCTGCTGCGGAAAACCTAAAGAAAGAAGCGGAGACATTAGAACTCAAATTATCCGCGATCCAAAAAACAGACACAGATTTAAAGCCGTTACAGATACAGACGACGGAAAATTTGCTAGAACAATTTATACAACTATTTCATCTTATGGAAATTATTCGCTTATCAGAGTAAGAATTAAAACCGGACGAACACATCAAATTAGAGTTCACATGAAATATTTGGGTTGCCCGATTTTAGGAGATTCAATTTACAGTAAGGTTGATAAACATTTTCCAGATGCAACATTAATGCTTCATTCCGTTCAATTAAAAATCCGGCTTCCGAATGAAAAAGAATTTTCTACTTTCAAAACAAAAACTCCTGAACGATTTATTGAAGTTGAAAAGAAGCTGAAAAAAATGTTCCCGAAGGAATAGAATGTTATGGAAGACTTACAACATAATCAGATTAAAATTATAAATACGCCTTCCGAAGCTTCTCCTTTTTTAATTATTTATAAACCTTCTGAACTTCCTTCAGCACCGCTTTCTTCAGATGATAAAAATAATGCACTTTCTTTAGCCGCAAAAATATATCCTGAAATTCTAGAGGTGAAGGGCAGAAAAGAAATTGAATACGGACTTCTTCACCGGTTGGACACAGAAACTTCTGGACTTATGATAATTGCACTCACACAGGAATGTTTTGATTTTCTGGAAAACGAACAGAAAAATGATAGAATCCAGAAATTTTATTCAGCTGAATGCGATATTTTTACAAAAGAAGATTTTGAAAAACAGGAAGGGTTTCCGCCAAAAAATAATTTTGAAATAAAAGAAGGAAATACATTTACAGTTAGTTCATATTTCAGATATTACGGCCTGAAAAATAAAGAAGTCCGCCCGGTAACAAATGAAAGTTCAAAAATCATTTTGAAAAAAATCGGAAAGCCAAAAATTTATTCAACGGAAATTTCAATAAAAAAAATTGAAGGCAATAATTGCAAGGTTGAATGTAAAATAACAAACGGATTCCGTCATCAGGTACGAACACATTTAGCATGGGCAGGCCTCGGCGTGAAAAATGATAAATTATATAACCCGAACGCAAAAGCTGAAGAAATGAAATTCAAAGCAACAAAATTGATTTTTGATTATCCAGCAGGTGTGAAAAATATTTTTGAAATCGAAAAAAACAAATAAATTTCAAAAACAAAAAAATAAATTCCCAACTCCAAAAGTGGTGATTTTGATTTATTCATCTTTTTTTAATAAATCAAAAGACGCGCTTTTTGGTCGGGGGTGCTGGTATATAAATTTTTGAAATTTTTAGAATTGATTATTTTTCAAAATTTCTTCAGTTTCAGAAATCAAATAGAACGAACCTGTTACTAACAAAACTGAATTATCTTTTGCCGATTCAATCAATGCTGTTTTTATAATTTTCTTATAATCTGCATCTGCGGTAAATTTTAAATTAGCATCTGTAAATGCATTAATTTCTGCATTCATATCCGACTGCTTTTTTTCGCCTGGACGGGTTACATATATATGAGAAAATCTTCCTTCAAAAAGCTTTGCAATATCTTTTACGTCTTTGTCGGCTGCACAGGCAAATAAGAGGTTTACATTTTTTGATCCAAAGATTTTGTTCATTGTATCAATTGTAAGGCCTATGCTGTTTACTGTATGTGCGCCGTCAAGAATTATTGTAAGTCCGTTTAAGCCGCTTGGATTTTCTTTAATTTCAAAACGGCCCGGTAATACTGCGTTTTCAAGCCCTTTTTCTATTACGCTTTCGTCAATATTCGGTAAAAGCTTTTTAGCCGCAATACAAGCCATAGCTGCATTCTGTGCCTGCATTTTTCCAAGTAAACGGAGTTTTGCATCTATAGGTCGGTTAAACATTGAACTTTCAAAATGAACATTCATTCTGTAATTCTTTTCATCAAAAGCATAAGAAGATGATGATATTAATTCATCAACAAAAAAGTATGGAGCATGGCGTGTAAATGCCTTTTCCCTAAGTACAATATTTACAGAATCAGCAGGCTGCCTTGAAAGAAGAACCGGCGTACAGTTTTTAATTATTCCGGCTTTTTCCGAAGCAATCTGCTCAAGAGTATTTCCAAGGAATTCAGTATGCTCAAGCTCTATCGGAGTAATACAGCAGAGCTTTGGCCTGATAATATTTGTTGAATCAAGACGGCCGCCCATTCCAACTTCAAAAACATTCCAGTCTGTCTTTGCATTTCTAAAGCACAAAAATGAAAATAAAGTTACAAGTTCAAACCAGGTAATAGGTCGTTCTGCAGGAAGACTTTCTGGAATAATTGAATCAACTTTTGTAACAATTTCTTTTACGGATTTCTGATAAATTTCATCATCAAAAAAACCGTCGGCTGTACCAATTCTTTCCCTAAAGTCTGTAATATGTGGAGAAGCGTAAAGTCCTGTTTTATATCCTGCCTGAGATAAAATACTGGCAATCATTTTAGAAACAGAACCTTTGCCTTTGGAACCGGCAACATGAACGCAGGGTGCTGAATCCTGAGGGTTATCAAAAAGTTTACATAAATAATCTATTGTATCCAGCCAAAAAATATTTTTTTGAGGCTGCTTCTCAAAATTCATATAAGAATCAAGCCAGTCAAGAAAATCCTCAATTGCATTCATAATAGTTTTGATTATAGAACTTGCGGGATATGTTGTAAATATGGCATGGTGCTATTTAAGAATTTTTTGAAAATGAATAAAAAAAGCAAATTATTTTTATATAAAACTATTTTTTATTTGCATAAACTTATGCAAAGTGATACACTCACAAAAAATTTAATTAATTGAAACACTTTGTTTCAATGAGAGGATATATATGAAGAAATCAATCTCAGGAGTTTTATCAGTTTTTGCAGCAGTACTTACAGCATCTTTATTTTTTACAGGCTGCGGAAATAAAAATTCAAAAAAAGTTACTGTAGAAATCTGGCATACTTACAATGGAAGTCAGCAGGAATATCTTGTAAATGCAGCTCAGAAATTCAATGACTCACAGAATAAATATGAAGTAAAGGTTCTTGCACAGGATAGTGCAGGCTTTGCAGATACAGTTTACAATGCAGTTGCAAATAAAGTTGGACCAAGCATTATTTTTAATTACGGTTCTACTGCTATTGATTATGCAAAAGAAGGACTTGCAATTGATATTACAAAATACATCAATGAAGATTCTAAAAAAGGCGACGATTCAATGAAAAAAATTATCGCTTCTTTGCCGGATGCAATGCAGACAGATGTAAAGGGCTTTGAAGACGGAGGAATTTATTATCTTCCTGGTTGTACAACAGGTCCTGTTTTGTTCTATAACAAGGAAATCTTTGATGAATTAAAATTGAATCCTCCACAGAACTGGGATGAACTTGCAGAAGTTTCTAGAATTATTTATGAAAAGAAAGGCATTCCAGGATTCCATTCAGACGGTCTTGTAGATAATATTCAGATGATGATTATGCAGAACGGTCTTGGATATATTGATGTAGAAAATAAGAAGGTTCTTTTCGGCAGCGACAAGCTTGTTGAAATTTATCAGTGGTATGCAGACTGTTGCGATAAAGGCTGGTTTGAATTTAATACAGTAGGTCGTTACGCTTCTGAAGACCTTGCTAACGGAACAATTGCTTCTTTCTCTGGTTCTTGTGTAAATGATCAGTATATTACAATGCTTACTGGTGAACTTGGAATGGCTCCATGGATTTCTTCTTCTAACGGACGTTCATTCTATACAGCATGGAACAGAGGTCCTATTTTCCTCGCTAGAGATGAAAAGGTTGACCGCGGTGCTTATGAATTTGCAAAATTCTTCCTTTCTGCACAGATGAATGCAGGCTGGGCAAAAGCTAACTCAGCTTTGTCTCCTTATGGAACAACACAGGCTACTGCTGAATATCAGGAATACATTAATAATCTTCCAGAAACTTCTGCACTCCCATGTGTACAGGCAAACCTCGATGTTTCAGGTTCTTTCCCTAATGTAAGAGGAGCTGCTCAGATACGTAATATTCTTGTTGAATATTTGAACAATGTAGTTGATAAAAAATTGACTGCAGAAGAAGCTGTTGCAGGTCTTGTAAAAGATTGTAACGCTGCTCTTAATGACTAATTAAGAAATATGCAAATCAGGCTTGATAAGGTTACAAAACGTTATAAAGAAGTTCTCGCAGCTGATAATTTTTCTGTTTCACTTCCGGATGGAAAGCTCATATGTCTTTTAGGTCCGTCCGGCTGCGGAAAGTCTACAATTCTTAATTTGCTATGTGGAATTACAGAAGTTTCAGAAGGAAGAATTTTCTTTGATGAAAAAGATGTTACAACCTTAGAGCCTGATAAGCGTAATATTGGAATGGTCTTTCAGCATTACGCTTTATATCCTCATCTTACAGTTTTAGAAAATATTGCTTTTCCGCTCGAAGTTCAAAAGGTTTCAAAAAAAGAAAGAAATCAGAAGGCAGAACAGATTGCAAAAATTGTTCATGTTGAAAATCTTTTAAAAAGATATCCCGGTGAACTTTCCGGAGGCCAGCAGCAGCGTGTTGCTATTGCCAGAGCCCTCATAAAAAATCCACAGCTATTATTAATGGATGAACCGCTTTCCAATCTTGATGCAAGATTACGACTCGAAATGCGTGAAGAAATTAAAAGAATTCAAAATGAAACAAAGGTAACTACAATCTTTGTTACTCATGATCAGGAAGAGGCTATGGCAATTTCCGACAGAATTATTTTAATGAAAGACGGAAAGCTTATTCAAAATGATGAAAGTCAGAAACTGTACGAAAATCCTAACTGCAGGTTTACTGCAGACTTTTTAGGAAATCCGCCGATTAACGATATTGAACTTTCAGACGGAATTCCTTCTGGCGTTAAAAATCTTCACGACGGTTTTAATACAGACTGTAAAAATATTGTTCTTGCAATCAGACCGGAAAGTTTTATATATAATCCGGATAATCCGAATAAAAATACTGTAGAAGCATTTATAAAAAATGTTTCGGTATTAGGAAAAGAACAGATTGTACAGCTGGAAATTCCTGCATTAAAGGAACTCCAATTACTGCGCGCGATTTTTAATACAGAAACAATTTTTACAGTTAATCAAACAATTAAAATTTCACTTTCAAAAAAAGGTGTGTTTATTTTTGATACAGAAACCGGAGGACGCATTTCTTGAAAAAGAAAAATTCTTTAAAAGATCTTTCCGGCTCGCATAACGAAGCAGCGTTATTTCTGCTTCCGTTTTTAGTTTTTCTTATTGTCTTTATTGTTTATCCTGTTATAAATGTTTTATTAATTTCTTTCAAAGAAAATTACAGCCATCTGCGCGGAACCTTTGATTCCTGGGGCCTGGACAATTACAGAAAAGTTCTGGCGGACGAAAAATTCCTGATGGCATTAAAGAATACAATCATATATGTTATTTTTACAGTTCCGTTAAGCACAATCATTGCAATTTTTTTTGCAAACCTTCTGAATAAAAAATTAAAGGGAATTGCTTTTTTTCAGACAGCATTTTTTCTTCCGATGGTAACATCAGTTACAGCAGTAGGTTTAATCTGGCGCTTTATGTATAACCAGAATTATGGTTTATTAAATTTTATTTTATCAAAATTCGGAATAGAAAAGATCGGTTGGGTAGTGGACTCAAAATGGTCAATTGCCGCATTGATAATTTTTGGAATATGGAACATTCTTCCTTTTACAATTATCCTTTTAATTTCCGGTCTTCAAAATATAAATCCTGTTTATTATACTGCCGCAAAAGTTGATGGAGCAAAAGGCTCAAAAATCTTTTTTAGAATTACACTTCCTTTACTTTCTCCGACAGTTTTTCTTGTATGCATTATTAATACAATTTCATGCTTTAAAGTTTTTAGCGAACTCTTTCCTCTATTTTATGGAAAGCCAGGTCCGTACTATAATCTTTATACGGTAGTTTATTATATAAGATACGCAATGATGGAAAAAAGAAAATATGGAACAGCATCGGCCGCTGCAATTATTTTCTTTTTATTTGTTCTGATTTTTACTCTTTTACAATTACGTTTAAGAAAGAAAATGCATATACGAGGGCTCAAATGAAAAATACAATTTCTAAAATCGTAAGTTATTTTTTTCTTACAATTGGTGCCCTTATAATGATTTTTCCATTTATCTGGATGATTCTGTGTTCTTTTAAAACTTCTGCAGAAGTAATTCAGTTTCCGCCGAAATTCTTTCCGTCGCATTTATCTTTTGCAAATTATGCAAAAGCATTTTCTATGGCGCCCTTTGGAAGATATTTTTTTAATTCAATTGTTGTAATGATTATGTCTGTTGCAACAACAACAATGACTTCCATTTTAGGAGCCTTTGCTTTTTCAAGATTGAATCTTCCGTTCAAAGAAATTTTGTTTTCCATTCTGCTTTCTTTAATGATGATTCCTTTTGAAATGTTAATTATAACTAACTATTCGACAATAGTAAAAATAGGTTTATACAATACGCTCCCGGCACTGGTGCTTCCGTTTATAAGCAGCATTTTTTATGTTTATGTATTAAAGAATTTCTTTGATACAGTTTCTGACAGTCTTTATTATTCTGCAAGAATCGACGGTGCTTCAAACTGGAAATACCTCTGGCGCATAATGGTTCCGATTGCCAAGCCTTCTGTTTTTACTGTAATTTTGATGAATGCACTTTCTTCATGGAATTCTTTTATGTGGCCGCTTTACATAACTTCAGATTCCCGCTCAAGAACATTGCCGTACGGTCTTCAGGTTTTTACAACAGAAGCAGGAAGCTTCCCTGAGCTTTTGATGGCCGCCTCAACTGTAATTGTTCTTCCAATGATTATTCTGTTCTTATTCACCAGAAAATACATTTTAAGCGGTGTATCTACAGGCGGATTAAAGGGGTAGAAAAAAATACGGTGGTTGAGATTCTCGAAACCACCGTAATAAATTCCGCAATGTATTTATTTCTTCCGTGCTACTCAAAAATACTTTCATTCAGAATTGATTCCATCCATGCCTGAGATTCTTCAAAAACTGCATTGCAGGAATCTAAGAGAATCATACATGTAACCGGAGTGTCGAGTCTTTTTAACTGCTTTTTCACCTGGTAATATTTTATATTTTCTGAATCTTCGATTGTGGCTGAATTTAAAAAATCAACCTGTTTTTCAAAACTTATTCCTGAGAACTCATTATATGGAACTGTAAAAATAATGAATTCAAGTTTCATTCCGTTACGATCATCTTTATAAATTTCAGAATTTTCGTATATATAATAGTGCGCTAAAAAATCATTTATTTTATAGTTTCCAAGTGGAGTAACTTTTCCATTCGGATCAGTTTTCTGAACCGTACGATTCATACTTTCGCTAACTTCGGCTTCAGTTTGTCCTGCATAAAAATAAATGGCAAGAGTTGTAGTTGTCGTATTATTTTCACCGAATTTAAAAACCGGACTTTGCAAGAACATGTATGAAAAACCTTTTTCAAAACCGAAGATTTGTCCCTGCTGATTTTCATCAGTTTTAATGCTCACTCCAAGCATTGAACTTTCAATACAAATTTTGTCACCAATTTTTGTTACGTTCCAAACTTCATTATTCTTATAACTGTTCTCAATTGAACTTTCAATCATTCGTGATTTAAGCATTTCATAATAAGGATATGATTCAGGTTCGCGTTTAGTATAATTACAAAGACAACTAAAGGCATAATTGGCATGCTGATTCATTCCGCAGGTTAGAGAAATGTAAACATAGTCTGTAAGGAAATCAATAACAAAGTCATCTAAACGAGTAAGTCCTCCGCGAAGTTCTTCTGCTTTTGAGATTTCATCAAAAGCTCTGTAAGGAGAAGCACCATTATAAAAAAATGCAGTCATCCACCAGGTACGATACTCATCCGGATATTTTTCTTTTATTTGATTTAAATATTCATCAACAGTTGAATAATCAATTTCATCAAAATTATAAAGATTCATTTTTACAATTCCCTTTAAAAGACTTGTATCATAATTCTTTTCAGGAACTGCAGTTAAAAATGAATCAAAATCCTTAAGTTCACCAATAACAGAATCGCGCGAAACATCAAACTTCCATTCAGGTACCCAGGAAATTGTATATTTCTGATGATCCTTAAATGTCGAATATTTAGAAACAAATTCTTTATCAGAAGGAAGTTGTGATTCATTCAAAGCAAAAACCTGTGCAGTAACAGCAGCAGAAGTAAAAAGCAAAATCAGAAGAACAGAAAAAACTTTTTTCATAAAAACCTCTCATACTTATAATTAATAAAATATAAAAAAATTACAAGATATGGAAAAGGTTGAAAATGAAAAATTATAAAAATAATTTATAAATAAAGAACATAAATTTTTTTTGCGCGGAAATCAGTTTTATAAGTAAATGATATAAAAAATTGCGCAAGGGAGAGGGCTGATTTTCAAAAGATGCCATGATATAAATGTCTGGGAAAGTGTGGTACTCTGATTTGACGGAATCAGAGAGTCGGCGGAAGGTTCTAGAGTGTTGTGAAGGAGGTGCTA
>JAEEGL014835085.1_pt1 | contig 25556 bp, 4 predicted proteins | sample 9134231 | NCBI WGS metagenome assembly JAEEGL01 (sample SAMN16246548, study PRJNA631951) | gut metagenome | biome: gut microbiome; feature: rumen; material: fiber-attached | host: Bos | place: Iran: Karaj | collected 2018-10
CCACTGTTCCAGCCGGCTGTGTGAGGGAATCCGCAACAAGCCGCATTCGTGTTCATTCGTGTCGGGGGAAGCCCCGCATTCGTGTCCCGAAGCATCTGCGACGAGCCGAAGGCTGAAACGACGCGGCGAGGCACGGCGAAGTTTGGCATATCTAGTCTTCTGCAGGTGATTGTGTTGGTCCTAGACCTTCAAGCCGTGCGTCGACGAGTCGTTTCACGCGGCGAAGCCGTGTCGCAGATGCGAAGGGGTTCGTGGTCGCGCGTAAGCGCTAGTAACGGGGAACGGGGAATGGGGAACGGGGTTATGAGCGCGTCAATCGCGGGTTCGGCAATCTCCTGGCCTGGCGGGCGATAGTGGTGCTCTTTCATTCGACGTTGAGCGAGGGGGTGGGATTGCACGAGAGACACTTCGCGGGATTAATGGGGTTTTCTGAGCGTGTCAATCGCAGCTCCGGCAATCCCCTTGCCTTCAAGTCGATTGCTGACGCTCTTTTCGTGGATGGCGCAAGAGCCCGCATGGAGCACCCACGGCTCGGAGTTTCGAACATATCAAAGACTTCAGACTTAGGACTTCAGACGTCGGAATCTTCTTCAGTCTGAAGTCTTAAGTCCCAAGTCCTTCAGCTAAAAGTTTGGGGTCTGTTCACGAAGGCTTTTTGCGGCTTTTCTTCGCGAAGCGCTCTTTCGCAAGCCACTTCCGTGACGCCGAAGGCGCTTCGGTGCTTTCCGTGGCAAAAAAGAGACTATGAAAGATATTGGCGTCGAGATCGCCCTTTGGACCAAAAAAACACGTCAAAAACCCGAAGAAAGTTTCAATGGATTGAAACGCGGAAGCGCAACGGATTGAAAGGCGACAGCGCATCCGATTGACACGACAACTTCCATCCGATTGAAGTTCGCGATTCAATCGGATGCGCTTTCGCGTGTGAATCGGATTTGAATCTGCGATTGCATCCGATGGACTAAAAAAGCCCTGTTTTAGGGTCTGCCAGGCCCCCACGAAAGCTGCGAAGAGCCTGAAACTTCGAGCCGTGGATGCTATGCTACCGCTTCGCGCCAGGAGTTCACTTTCGACGGGCAGAGCAGTAAGTATATGACCTTAGTTGACCATAAGAGGTCACCTGACCTTCGAGGTGAAGGTCACGTGACCATTAGGGTAAAGGTAGCGTGACCTTCTGGGTACGGGTCACGTGACCTATGTGGCAAGGGTCACCCGACCTTCAGGGCAATGGTAGCGTGGGCGCAGGACACTTGCATGGGCGAAAACGGCGGCCCAGCCTAATACCGACGGGCAATTTTGAGGGCCCGTCGGCCGGCTGGGCGCCCCGCCGTTTGGCATAAAATTAGAGGGGCCTATCCAGCAACCTCACAGACCCTGCTTCCCGAGCATGACCAATCGTCGACCTGGCTATCTTCTAGCTTCTATGTCGATTTCCGTGCTCTTTCCTGTTGACGGCGAGCGGAGTGGGTGGGATCGCACGAGAGGTAGTTCGCGGGACCGATGTGTTTTTGCCGACCGACGGTAACAGGCGTGTGCGGCGGCACACGCGGCAAAAACATGTCGGGGGTGCCCGCGAACGAACGGTTCGGGCGATACCACGCCCACGTAGCGAGCATTGAGTGCGGGTCAGGCGAGCTGTCGCCCCCGAAGCGAGATTTGTATCCGCGAAGCAGCGGATCGGGTGATACCCGCCCGTAGCGAGATTAGCGTTTGTGACTGTCTCACGCGGAGACGCGCCATCTGCGCTGACCGCGCGGCAGCGCCTGTCAATCGCCGCCTCGGCTATCCCCTGGCCTTTAGTGCGATTCCAGTGCGCTTTCAACCGCCCTTGAGCGAGGGGGAGACAGTCGCACGAGAGCAGCTTCGCGGGACCGACGTGTTTTTGCCGATCGACGGTAACAGGCGCGTGCGGCGGCACGCGCGGCAAAAACATGTCGGGGGCGCCCGCGAAGCAGCGGGTCGGGCGAGCTGTCGCCCCCGAAGCGAAAAAATTTCACCCGTAAAGCCCCATTTATGATATAATTAGTTGGAATGTAGATAGGTGAATTGTGCCCGCGTGTAGGCGCGAGGCAGTTTTTGCCGTCGAGAATGAGCTTGAAAATGATTGGAGAAATGTGCAAATGAACATCAAGACGCCAGGAAAAATGCCAGGCTTTACGCTGATTGAGATGATTGTCGTCATCGGTATAATCGGCATACTTGCGGGCGTTCTTTTCTCGTCCTTCGGCGGCGCGACCGACTCTGCGCGCGCGGCGCTCTGCCTCTCCAACATGAAGGGCCTCGCGCAGGCGGCGAACGCGTGCGCCATGCGCACCGGCAACTTCCCGCTTGCAGGCTCGCGCGAAGCGGTTGGCGTAGTCGTCAACGAAGGCTCGGGCAGAGCCTCTGCGCAGACGCGCTACCAGCCTCAGTATGGCTGGATCAGCTGGCTTGACGAAGGCAAGTACGACGACGGCCACGGCAACCGGTTCGCGACGTCGCACCGCGGCGGCGGCATCTGCCCGTTCTACGGCACCGGCAATCTGAAGGACGACACCTACGCCGTCACCAACGGCGTGCTCTGGACGTATGCGGATAGGAACCGCAAGATCTACACATGCCCCGAGCACGTGCGCTACCGTTCGCGCAAGCAGAAGAAGGCGCCGCTTTGGAGCTACGTGATGAGCTCGAAGTTCGGCTACGACTACAGCAGAGGCTCTCGCGCGATTGCGACAGACCAGAGCACCGGTCTCTGGTACACGGGTCTCAAGCGCACCGACCGTCTGCTCATGTTCGCCGAGCTGCCGACGGTCGATCCCGAGACCGGCAGCGACCTCGACGACGGCACCGAGTTCGCGGCAGACTGCACGCTGCAGTACAAGGGCAATGTAAACGGCAAGCCGTACGGGCAGGAGTGGGGCGGCGCCGCCGAGACAATAGGCTTCCCGCACAGGAACGGGAAGCGCGGCCGCTGCGGGCACGTCGCGTTTGCCGACGGCCACTGCGAAAAGCTGATCTACAGCAACAAGGGCCTCTCGGCCGACAAGCTCACGGTGGTCCTCTGCGAGGGCCTCGACGTCTCGTATAACCAGGCGAACGGGTATGTCCTGCCCGCGAATGCAGACGAGATGGAGTGAGCGTAACAGGCCTAAGTTCTGTGCAAGTGTGTGAAAACAAGTAGTTTTGTGAAATCTAAAAGATGGTGATGCAATGCTGAAAAAAATAGAAACGACGATATTCGCCGCACTCGTCGCCGTGTGCGCATCGCCGGGCTTTGGCGCGAAGGTGACGTTCAACGGTGCGGAAATAGAGTACACCAAGGCTGAGGTGTCGTATCCCGACGGCGAGGGCGGCGACATCGTCTTCAAGTTCACTAACACGGCGGCGGACGCAGGCGAGCTCAAGCTCCCGAGCTACGCGCAGGCCTGGATCCTCTCCGTCGGCGGCGGCGGCGCGGGCGGCAGCGCGCAAAACAACTCGAGATTTAACGGCGGCGGCGGCGGCGGCGGCGGCGGCGGTGTCGTCGAGGTCAAGGACGTCGTTCTGGAAGGCGGCACATACAAGATAACGGTTGGTGCTGGCGGTGCAGCGGGCGAAGCTGGTGTCGCGGCGCCTGGCGGCAATGGGCAGCAGTCTTATATCAAGTACAACGGTTCCGTCATGTCCGCATTCACAGCCGGCGGCGGCGGTGGCGGCGGTGGCGAAGGTCCGGGCGAGAATGGTGCTTCGGGCGGTGGCGGCTCGATGGTTAGTGGCACCCTCCAGAGCGGAGGCGGGGTAAGTTCCGTCGGTTTGGGACATGCAGGTGGTGACGGAGGTTATAGAAATGCTGCAGGTGGCGGTGGTGGCGCTGGTGGTTCAGGTGCGTCGGTAAGTGCTGCCGGAAAGTCTGGCGCTGGCGGCGATGGTACGAACAGTTGGATCGAGGTTTCAAAAACCAATCCGGAATCACCTGTCTGCTACGGCGGCGGTGGTGGCGGCGGTACTCTTACTTCAAACAATGTGGGCGCTGGCGGTGCTGGCGGCGGCGGTGCTGGTGGCGGCGGCATGGAGGGAACCGATGTAAAAGCGGAAGCGGGGCAGAAAGGTACTGGCGGTGGTGGCGGTGGCGGCTCTTACTCGCAGGCGGGCGCTAAAGGCGGTGACGGCGTCGTAATTATCCGAATCTCCGAGGCGCTTGCATCGGATCCTGTTCGTCCCAACACGACCCAGGAGCTGACGTACACGGGCAATGCTCTTTATGCGGTCAAGCCGTCCCTCGCGCTGGTTGTGACCGGGACGTACTGCGCGACGAACATTGGCGAGTATACGTGCAGCGCGAAGCCGAAGGACGGCTTTACGTGGCAGGGCGGCGGCACAGAGGCGATAAATGTGAGCTGGCAGATTCTGCCGCGCAAGGTCCAGTACCCGGTTGCGATTCCGACTGCCGAGTACGACGGCGCGAACAGGGTAGCCATCGAATCGCCGGACGAGGCGTTCGTCTTCTCGTCGGACAGCGTGACAAATGCTACGGACGCCGGCACGTACAAATACACCGTCAGCCTCAAGAGCGACAACTATGTGTGGGACGGTGCGGAGGCCGGTCACGAACGTGATCCGTACACTGTCCAGTGGACGATTTCGTCTCAGCGCGTCTCCGTGCCCGCCGTGCTGACGGGGCTTGTCTACGACGCCACCGAGAAGACGGCCGTCGACCTTTCCGCCGCCGCGTTCAACTCGAACGCCTACCGTTTCGTCGAATCGCCGGCCTATACGCACAAGGAGACGAACGCCTCCAACTACCACTTCGCCGTCCAGCTCAAAAACACGGCTTCCGCCTCGAACTACGTCTGGTTCATTGACGGCGCTGAGACGTATGTCAACCAGGAGCGCGCCTGGTCTATTGCGAAGGCGCCGAACTCAATAAGGACGCTGGAGATCTCCGGCTGGAAGGTCTCGCCCAGCGCAGTGGGCGAAACGCCGAAGGCGACGTCCACATGGGGAACGCCCCAGTTCTCGTTTGCGAAGAGCGAAGATGCGATTGAGAGCGAGTGGGAGCCTTGGTCCGAGACATCCAAGCCGAACACGGCGGGCCTTTGGTGGGTTCGCGCGCGGGTAGTCGAAGGCGACAACTGGTTTGGCGCCGAGAGGATGGCGTCGTTCGTTCTGTGGGACAATCCGACGAACCTGTTCTCCGACTCCATAGAGATCGCGATCGCGAACTACTCCGGGACGACAACGCTGGAGAACTTCCCGCTTCTGGTGAGGATCTCCGAGGCGTCGATGCCCGGCTTCAAGTACGAGCGCGCCGGCATGAACGGCGAGGCGATAGCGTTCATCTGCGGCGACGAAATGCTTGACTACGACGTGGACACGTGGGACGTCACCGGCGAGTCGCTCGTCTGGGTGAAGGTTCCCGAGCTGAAGAGCTCCACCAAGATTTCGATGTGGTGGCATCTCAGGGAAGGGCAGGAGACGTCCGGCAGCAGAAAAGAGCGCGTCTGGGCCGACTACCACGGCGTCTGGCACTTCAACGAGGAGATCGTGGCCTCTGCCGCGGGCACGACGAAGTCCGTCGACGCGACGGGCAACGGATACGACGCGAGCCCGAAGAACTACGGCACGGCGTCCTGGATAAACGAGATGATCAGCGCAGACGGCATTGTCGGCAGGTCTCGCCAGATCACCAGCACAAAGCGCTCGAAAGGTCCTCGGCTTGAGGTGGACAATGCGGGGAAGCTTGCGAACGGGAATAAGTTCACGATGTCCGGCTGGTTCAAGCAGAATTCGAACCGTGATACGGGCACAACCCATACCACGAAAGTGCTTGCGTCAGGGAAGGCCTCTGCTGACGCGGGAAGCGGGTGGTTGCTGGAGATTGGTACTGGGAGTTCAAACAAGGCGCTTGCGGGACAGGGCCGTGGTAGCACAACTGTTACGACCAGCAATGCTACGAAGGAATTCATGGGCCAGTGGATATACTTCTCCGGTAGTTACAATGACACGAAGCTGTCGCTAGCGAGGGGCAGTGCCACAGAGTATTCCAGCAAGAACGACAGTATAGGGAGTGCGACGAGCAGCGGGGCGATTTCGTTCGGAGCTTTTGTCGGAGACACCCAGAACATCAACTCTTTCTGCGGAGAATTCGACGAGTTCCGCCTCTGCAAGCTGACGAGGAGCGCGGACTTCCAGAGGGCCGAGTACGAGACGGTGATGAAAGCGGACTTCGTCAAGCCGGGGCTTGTCGCCATCGAAGGCCTCAAGCAGAACTACTGGAAGACTCTGCCGGACGTACAGCCGAGGCAGTGGGAAAACGACGGCAGCTTCGATCTCGCGACGCTTCAGATAAGCAAGGGCGAGCTTGCGGACGGGTCGACCGTTTCGAACTACTTCTACAGCTCGAAGGATCCGTCCCGCCATTTCACCGATGTCGCCGAGCTCAACGGCGAAGGCCTCTACCATGCCGTCTTCGTGATGGCCGATTCGGAAGGCTACGAGCCAATCAAGTACGAAATCGACCTCAGGATAATCGGCCACCAGCCATACAACAGCCTTGGCGGCAGCGCCGAGGGCCGTGTCCTGCTCATGAACAACGACGCGGGCAAGAAAAACAAACGCGAAGCCATTGAATATCAAAGCTGGTGTGATTGTGTAAATGACGTTCCATCGCTTGTCGATAGTGATACAGTGCCAACGTTTTGGGAGCGTTTTGGCGACGATAACTTTAGCGATAGCACATACAACAGAAAGGCGGGAACTAACTGGGTTCTCTGGACGCAAAACAGGGAACGTCGTCTATGGCATCTTGACAACTGCCGTCATGGTAATACGTTTGGGAAAAACGATTCTTCGTACTGTGATGGTACACCGAACATGCCCTCTACACAGAATTTCCTGCCATGGTCGATGACATCGCGTTACATTTCACAGCATGGTATGTCCGCCGTGTTTGAAGCTGTGGCCAACGAGGTTGGCCAGGTCCTTATGCGCAATGTAGACGATGCGGCGGTGTATTCGCCGTGCTACACAAATGGCGTGGGGACGATATATTTTGACGCGGTGAACGGTTGGGTGGCCGGTGTGACCGAGAAAGGCTACCAGATCGTCGTCGAAGTCGCAACCGAGACGAAGGACGGCGAACCGCTAACGGACGAGACGAGCGCAAGCCCGGACGATCCAGATGATGCCTACGGCAACATCAAGGAGTGGGTGCCGTTCAAGATGTATCCCGCGCTTGTCGACGGCTCTTCGGTAACGCCGCCGACCGAGGGCGTCTACACCAACAACCTCGACATAACGGCGGGGCAACACCTCGACAAGTTCTACCGCATATACGTGCCTGTCAACCTGCAGAGGGCGCGCTTCCGCATTAGGCGTGTCTCCAGCACAACGGCAGGAACTACGCTGATTCCAGACACGCGTCTCATCCTCATCGACAACATCTTCGTCTCGTACCCTGCGATGGGGGCGGACCTTTCGCCGCTTGGCGACTGGGATAGGGAGAAGAAGGGCCCGCAGACGCTCGGTTGGGAGCTTGCGACGACGGTGCCGTTCCCTCATGCCGGGGCGACGAACTGCCACGCGCGCGCGGCGGTCGAGTACCACAAGAACGCGGGCGTTGCCGGCGCGGAGCCTTCGACATTCGTCTCAGCCGCGCAGATGCACTATCGCTGGCGGTATCTGAACCAGAGCTTCACGGAGTGGCGTTCGGCCGACCTCGACCCGATGAACGACTTCGTCTCCTACCAGCCGCTTGACCTGCCTTCGTCGGTTGGCGACGTGGAGTTCTGGTTCGAGACGCAGCTGCAGGCGCCGTTCTTCTCCTACGCCGACTACTCGGGCCTCGACGTCGGGATGCCGTGCTACAAGGAGGAGATCGTCGTCGTCACCAACAGGTGCACGCTCGGCGAGACGCTGCCCAGCAGCGGCAAGGACTGGTTCTTCAGGCTCAGGAACGGCGAGAGCGACTGGGAGGCGCTGGACGTGACGATCACTGGCGACACGCTTCTGGACGGCACGTACCAGATGTCGCTCATAGAGGACGGCATGTGGCGCGCCCTGGTGCCGCTGCCGACGAACGCAACAGGCACGTGCACGTTCCGCATCTCGGGCCACAACCGTACGGCGAACGGCGAGAAGTCGCTTTCGGGCACGACGGTCGTCTGGGGCGGGCAGAGCGCCTCGACGAACGAGGTTCCGTGCGACGGCAGGCTCGTCGAGCTGGCCGAAGGAGGCGGCGAGCAGTCGTTCGAGATCGACCACAACGCCAACTACCTCGAGTTCAAGGCGAGCACGAAGTTCGGCACGTGGAGCGTCACGCGCGCCGAGTACCAGAACTTCAACGGGTGGAACGACATCTACACTGACCCTGCGGCCAGCCCGGAGTTCAAGGCGTCGCATCCGTACAACGGCGTCGACGACATCACGATGAAGAAGTACGAGCTGGACGCGGCGAAGTGGAAGGTGTTCGCGGACGCCAACGGCTCGTGGAACGAGCCGTTCTACCTCGCGAACTACAGCGACCCGGGCTTCCCGAAGGAGCAGATGTTCCAGACCCACAGGACGCCGAACGACTGGAACGCGAACTTCGTGACGTTCGTCTCGACCGAGCTCAAGGAGAACAAAACGGCGGAGCAGGCCAAGTCGGGCATCGCCGGCAAGATACGCGGCACGGGCATGGGGTCCATCGAGTTCGTCAAGTCCTCGCGGCCGTCGGGCCTGAACGAGGTTAAGGTGTCGGCGCGTCTCGGCCAGTCGATGAGCGATCTCGGGGTGTTCAGCTTCCCGTCCGAAGCCCTGTTCAAGACGAACTACACGTTCGTCGCGCCGGCCACGATGAGCAGGAACACGGCACAAAGCGGCACGGCCGCAGGAGACATGACGGTCGGCGCGTCGGCGTCGGTTGTCGCGTACTACCGTCCGTACAAGGGATGCTACGAATTCCGCGTCGAGCGCCTCTTCTCCGGCGCTAACCTCAGGCTTTCGCTCTACAAGTGGAGCTACAGCGGCGGCGCGGTCACTCCGACATGCCTTTGCGCGCAGGACTTCTCGAGCAAGATCATGTGGACCGAGAAAAGCGGCAACGCGCTCAAGAACGAATACTACGCGATGCTGATCTCCGTGGACTCGTCGCAAAGCGGCAGGACGAGGATCGTGTGCGGACTTTCCACCGCCAAGCAGCCGGATGGCGCGACGGGAGACTCGATAGGTTCGGGCACGTACCTTGCCGGCAATCTGGACTATGTGGGACTTGCCTACGACGACACCGGGGCTGGCCGTCTCACGGAGGGCGCATACGGCGTCGGGTCAAAGGACTGCCCTGCCGAGTTCATAATGCCGTTCCATCATGACATTCCTATCGAGAAGATGCTGCAGACGCAGATTCCCAGCTTTGGCGACACGACGGCCAAGACGGGCGGCAAGTTCTACGACAACTGCAAGTTCAAAATCAGCGGTGCGAACAGTTCGACACACGACCGCGACGACATCTGCAAAGGCCGGTGGGAGATTGCGCCGCTGCGCGCCGAGGTTTACACGAACACGGCGTATTCGGGTTCCTGGAGAGGTCTGAAGGCGCCGACGGCGTCGCTTGCGCAGACTTTGCAGCTCTATCTGCAGCCGGCGAACGGCGGCGCGTGGCAGCTCTTCGGCGAGAAGTCGGTGACAGGCTACAGCTTCGGCGACTACACGTTCCCGCTGCACCTGTCGGGCGAGTGGAACATGCGCATCCAGACGGGTCCCGCGAACGTCGACGTCGCCATCAAGAACATAACCCAGTCGCAGTGGCAGGCGCCCGACTACGAAGAACTCGCGTACAAGTCTGACGACTTCGTCTACACCCAGGGCATCGTCGTGACGAACACGACCGCGAAGCGCAGCGAGGTGACGCTCCAGCCGGCGCGCGGGTCGGTCACGAGGCCGTTCTCGGTGCGCGGCCCGCTGCTGCACGGTCTGGGCAAGGTGGCGTTCAGCTACGCGAACGCGGACGCGAACGCCAAGATATGGGTGCAGATCGCGACGAACCAGGTCGCGAGCTCGCTCAACGGAACGTACGGGTACAACCAGTCCGTCGAAAGCGTCGAGCCCGGCAAGACAGGCGCCGACAATGCGTGGATCACGGTGAGGAAGTACGGCGCGGGCGAGGAAGAGCCGCTCGGCGCGTCCGGAACGAAGACGGTTTACCTCGGCCTGCACGACCAGGAGACTGCGCCTGTCGAGGGCATGTTCCGGATCTTCGTGCCGACATCGGTCGTGAAGCAGGCGGGCATCGTCTCCACGAACGCGCAGCAGAACGTCGACTACGGCAAGATCACGATAACGGGCATGTCGGTCACTGACGAGCCCGGGCTTTCGGACCGCAACTGGATAGGCTACAACCTGCGCGGCATAGGCGACACGACGGACGTGGAGCGCAGGATGTACCTTACGGACACGACGATACCGGGCACGACCGGCAGCGGCCTTGACTGCGCGCTCAACAACTCGCTGACGGGCGTGGACGCGGAGGACATCGACAAGGCGCGCGCGACGTATCCGTCGGTGGTGTCGCCGACGTTCAAGAGCGAGAACGGCGTGAAGAACGGCGTCGGCACGGTGAGCTTCAAGGCGAGGCTGTGGTCGACGAACAACGTGCCGGACACGGTGGCGGCGGGCAGGATCGTCATCTACGGCTCGAACAACTCGATGTCGGGCGACTGGCACGTTTTGCAGACGAACTACGTGATGAGCTCGGTGTTCTCGGACTTCACGTGGGAGACGAAGCGCGAGACCTACCAGGCGATCAAGCTGGAGATCTCCGACGCGGCGACCAAGGGCGTCGGGGACGCGCTGACGCCGCGGGTCGACCGCGTCATCATCGACGAGATCGTGGTCGGCGAGAAGGTGCAGCCGTCGCTCACGTTCGCGTACGTCAGGCCCTTCAGGCAGAACCTGCTCAGGGCGGAGCCGATCGAGGACATCCTCAGCCCCGACGAGCAGCCGCTTGCGGGCGAGAGCTGGGGCGTGCAGACGCAGCTCCAGCTGAAGCAGCTCACGGACGAGATCGACACCGACCGCGGCTTCGAGGTCTACTTCACGCACTTCACGGGCAAGGATCCGTGGGGCTACGGCAACTGGAAGAACGAGGGCTCGAGGCCGGTGAAGCTGGTGCAGGTGGGCGACCCCGCCGACCTCATCTTCCGCTCGGTCGGCGACACGCCCGAGTCTCTTGTCGAGCCTGTCACGCTTGGCGGCACCGTGGTGCAGTTCCAGATAACGGTCAAGTACTGGAACAGGAACGGGCAGGAGTTCACGAGCGAGCTCGAGTCGAAGAACGACTGGAAGCAGCCCGACTGGTACTGGCCCGTCGACCTCAACGAGGAGAAGGGCGGCTACGCGAACACAAAGAACTTCTCGGCGTACACGCTTCTCGACACGGTGAGCCCGGGCCGCGCCTGGATCAACGAGGTGAACTTCAACGACGGTGACGGCCCGGAGAACGGCACCGGCTACGTGACGCCGGTGAACCAGCAGTTCATCGAGATCTGCGTGCCTTCGGGCGTCGACATGTCGGGCTGGATGCTTGTCGTGACCGACGTGAACACGAACCAGATGCTGATGGCCCAGTTCGGCAACGGCGCGGGCAAGATACCGGCGATAAAGCAGCCGACGCCCTACGAGAAGAACGGCTTCGAGTTCGTGGTCGTGGGAAGCCCGACGACGGACGCGGAAGGTCCGCTGCGCGACGGCGACGGCAATCCGGTCACGCTCGACGGCGTGTGGTCGAAGGGTTCCATGGGCGGAACCGTGACGACCGGGTCGCTCTCCTACAACCGTCCGTTCCAGTTCGAGCTGATCAGGCCGACGCGTGTCGTGGAGCACCAGATCATCGTCGGCGGCACGAACACGGTCCGCCAGACGGCGTCCTACCGCTACATGTACGACGCGACGAACCTTCTTGCGACGCTTGACGCGGCGAACCCCTCGCCGAACAGGTTCATTGCGATCACTAACGAGCTGTCGAGGCTTGACGACAGAGCGCGGTACGCGTCGGCCGGCGTCGTGACGGGCGCTGTCGGCGTGGCGGGCATGGAGCCCGGCGGCAAGAACACGTGGTCGCCGAAGCTCACGTTCACGCCCGGGCGCTCGAACATCACGCAGGACGGCGCCGAGCAGTTCATACCCGAAGACTGGTTCATCGCTCCGAACGGAACGAACGCGTGGGTGACGCTGCGTCTCATCGGAGACCACATCTACCAGGACTGCGGAGGCGAGACGAACCCGGTCATGCGGATCGTCGTGCCGCAGGGCGCGGCCACGAACATATGCTACACGGCCGATCCGTGGTACGAGCTTGCGGCGCTGACGGTCGACGGCGTGACGGTCACGGGCCACGTGGCGAGGAAGACTTCGGAGTTCTGGTACGAACTCGTGCCGACGAGCAAGTTCTGCGAGGTGACGGCCGAGGCCGGGCGCGATTCGGGCCTTGCGGACCACATCGACATGGACGGTCCGTATGCGCCGTCGATAGTCGAATGGCTTGCGGACAGGTGGCCTACGAAGTCGGCGGAGGAGATTCGCCCGGCGTGGCAGATGGCGCACAGCGGGACAAACAGCTACCCAATGCCGCTTCTCGAGATGTACTTCCTCGACATTTCGCCGTTTGCCGAGAGCGAGGCGGAGGAGTCGGTTGAGAAGCTGTGGTGGTTCAGGCACGGCATCACCGGCGCCCGGTTCAAGGAGTACCTGCTCGAGCGCCAATACCAGTCCGGCTCGGTGTTCTTCACGAACTCGCAGTTCGACGTGAAGCTCTACATCTCGAACGCCGTGACGACCCAGGCCTACGCGCCTTACCACCTGCAGGGCCTCGACTACACGAAGAGCGACGACCCGATGCTGACAGGGCCCTGGCGCGGGCCGACCTATCAGCTGCAGGCGCTGCTGGACAACGGCATAACCAACCAGTGGAACCGGTTCTCGACATTCCGCTCGTTCGTGTTCGACGGCAACTCGTTCACGCCGGCGGAGGATCCGAAGCCGTTCACGGCGACGATCGAGATGCTCGATCCGTTCACGGTGGAAGGTTCGCGCGGGTATGGCTGGACGGCGTGGCCGAACACAACGACCTTCTTCGTGCGGACGGTGGGTTCGACGAACTCGGTGCCGTTCTCGGTGGACGTCTTGAAGTCCAAAGACACGTACAATTCCACTCCCATTCCAGCGTCGGGAGGACAATGACGCATACCGATTCCGCTTGCAAACGACATTTGGAATATAGTATAATGACAAAACTGAAGAAATTAGGCCGATGTAGACAAATGAAGAAAAGTGCGAGAAAAAGCCTCGTGCCGTACGCGCTTGGCGCGGCGGCCTTCTGCGTTCTCTTCGCCGCGGGCTGCGCGCGCGACGAGGGCGCGCCCGTCGCTGACGCGGCGCCGAAGGCCGATCCGCCGTCCGTCTACATGAACGACCCGGTGTTCAAGAAGGCGCTTGCCGACAGGCGGTCCGAGCGAAACGGCATACTTTCAGTGCGTTCCAAGCTAGTGGCGAAGGCCGAGAAGATGGTCGAGGAGGCGCGGGCGAAGATGCCCGGCGCCGACGATGCCGCGGTGAAGGCCGAGCTTGAGAAGAACCGCGAATGGGTTTCGCTCGTCGCGCGCATCGAAGACGCCAACAAGGCCTACGAGGAGAACCGGCTCGCGACGACGAAGACGGTGCGGGAGCGGATATCGCCCAAGAAGAGAGTTTCAGACGGTAGTTTAAAGAAGTGAAGAGAGGGAGGTCAACCATGATGAAAAACATAATCACCGCTTTTGCGGCCATGACAATAGCGGCGCTCTGCGTGTTCGACGCGCGCGCTCTAGACCAGAGCGGAGACATCCGCTCGATATACGCGGTCGACGGGGTTGACGGGGAGGCTGTCTTCACGCCCAACCCAGGCGCTCCGCTCAAAGCGGGCCAGGAGGTGACAATACTCGTGCGAATGCTCAATCTGGGGTGGTCTGAAACCATTCTGGCTACTGCGCATCCGACCTATGAGTGGCAATTCCTGCCTGCAGCCGCCTATCCGGGTTCGATGGAGATGGCATATTCGTTGTACAGGCCTAGGCTCGGGCTGTCAATTGGCGGCAGAATCGACTACGCGGTCTTTGACCACAGCTGCCTCAACCAGGAGCAGGTCGATGCTCTCGGCTACAGCTATTACACGGACTTCTTCTTCACCTACAAGGTCAAGGCAGGCGACATTGGTCTGCCGATCAAGCTTCTCAACAGCAACAAGAAGATTGCCGGCGCAACCGACAGCGTGGGTTTCTTTCTGAACTACGCCAACACTCAGGGCGGTCTGGTTCTCCAGCCTTGGGATCTCGTCAGCTTCTACCAGGAAGAGGGGATCGTCGTTGACAACCCTGTAAGGACTTTGGCGAAGTTCTACTACGGACCGGACAACCCCTACCAGGACGGCGTTACGCCCAGCTATCCCTCAAAGCCCGACGATGATGTGCACCGCTCTTTTGACTTCGTGGATGAAGGTGTCTACGTCAAGACCGTCGACTTTGACGACTATTACGCGGACGGTGACATCTGGCGCAATGTCCAGCAGGGAATCGACGACCCGGAAACCAGCGAGGCGACCGTCGTGGGCGTGGGCATCACTAACACCGAGGCTTCGGTGGTCTTCGTGTGGTCCGGAGACGAGAGCAAAGTGGTTCCGACGGCAAGATTCGGGAGCCCGAGCGACATTTCGGTCAAGGATGGCCGCACGCTTCTCAGAGTTGTCATAACGGATGGCGTCGGCAAGTTCGGTCTGAAGGGCACCGGCGCCGTGGGCGACACGGTAAAGATATACATGAACAACAGCGGCGCCGATGACTACAATAATGTCGGCGAGCCCATCGAGGCGTCTGCGTGCGTGCGCACCGTGAAGGTGGTCAAGGCGCAGCCGCAGATCACCATAAGCGACCTCCTAGGCAACACCAAGCTGGACGTGACGGCCACGACCAACTATGAGAACGTGACAGAGATGAAGGTCTCCGTCTCGATGCGTCCGTCGGACATCCCTGACGACATGCCCATCAGGGTCAAGCTCAACCCGCACTTCCAGAAGTCCGGTACGGACGTTCCGACCACTGAATGCCACCCGGTCGCCGATGGCTACATAGTGATTCTTGCAGAGCCGGGTGATCCTACGACGTCCACCAAGGTCGACGAGATTGAGATTCCGGGCGGGCGGACGGAGGCTGAATTCTACGTCTATGCCTATGGCGCACCGAGCGACAAGACGATGAACAGGCTGGTCCTCAGCCCCACCATTGAAGATCCGACAATCTGGGCGGCATACGAGAACGGCCCCAACAAGAGCGCCGTGATAACGCTCAAGGACCAGGGACCGGTCGTGTATTCGGAAAGGACCGAATACAACGCTTTCGAGGGCGAGGTCATCGCTGACTTCAAGGTCAGCATCGATGACAACTGGCGCGATCTCGACCCTACTCTCAACACGGAAGGCTACACGGTGAAGGTGAGCTTCCCCGGTGTCGGCCAGACTTTCACGACAAACGGCGTCCACTTTGTAAAAGAGGTGGCAGAGACCTTCGCGGTGACCGCGCCTCCTTACCAGGACGCGCCATATTCGGCAATCATCGAGGTGACGGACCCGAGGGGCAACCGCGGCAGCTGCACGGTGAGCGTCAAGTCGAGCGCTCCGCGTACGGCGTTTATCAGGGCGTACAAGGACTCCACCATGACGGAGGCGTATCCGGCAGGCTACATCTTCAAGGAAGGCGAGTCGCCGTATGTGCGCGTCGAGCTGAACGTGGCCGCCGACCAGGCGATGTATGCGTTCCTGCGTCCTCTCAACGACGACGCCACGAACTATGTCGATTGCGCGAACATCTCCTCCGGTCTCGCGATTGGAATCGGTGAGACGAACTCGCCTGCCACCAAGGTGACGTTCAAGGACGGCTTTGCCGCAAGCAACCCGATGCGCGCGCGCTTCAAGGTCGGGCTCAAGGGCACCGAGGAGTGGTCCGATGGAGGGGCCGACTACAGCACGACGTACGCACTGCGGCAGATCGAGTTTGCGGTTGAGAACGTTTCGCCGAAGATCAAGCCCAACACGATGAAGATGAACACGACCTACGTCAACGACGGCGCCACGCTCAACGCCAAGGCGCCTGCGGGTAGCCGTGTCTCCTTCACGGCGCTGTTGGACGATCTGGGAATTGCCGACCTCGAGGCGACGGAAGGCAAGGCGATATTCTCAAGGTGGGTCTATTCTGACGGCCTTGAGGGCTCGAAGAGCGACCACACGCTCTTCGTGACCAGCGTGAACAAGCGTGTCGTCTGCCCGATCACCTTCAACGAAGAGGGCCAGAAGCAGACCGTCAAGGTGTACCTGCTCGACAAGGACGACCGCGCCGCGCAGACGGGGATGACGGACCTCGAGGACTTTGACTGGGGCGAGCCCGCCTACACGTTCTACGTCAACGTGAGCCAGGCCGCCGGCGTGATCCTGACGCCGCCCGACGGCGCCCTGGTCTCCGGCGGGACGGTGTACTACAGCGAGACGGCCACGAAGGGGGATGCGTACTTCTGGGCGCAGCTCTCCACCTCGCCGCGCGAAGTCGGCGCGGCGGAAGGCAACCAGCCCATCAGCGAGACGAACCCGATTCTCATCGAGTTCACGACGGAGTCCTGGGGTTCCGACGGCATGGTCAAGCTCGAGTCGCAGACCGTTCCCTTCGCCGACGGAATCCGCAGGAAGGTCTTCCTTGACGTCAGTTCGCTGAACGGCGGCTACGACACCTACTACCAGATTACCGCGAAGGTCATAACCGACAGCTGCTCGAACGTCTACAACCAGGCGTGGAGCGACTACTACGCCTCCGGCTCGATCGAGGTCAAGGTCGAGAACGTCGCGCCCGCAATCATGTGGGTCAAGCGTACGAACGGCCCGTTCTCCGGCGACTCCCCGGGCAGCACCAACAACTGGGCTGCGGGCGAGAGCGTCGAGTTGGAGTGGCTCGTCCAGGACATCGTGCCGGACATCACGAACGGCCAGTTCACTATTACGTGGTCGGTGGAGTCCGACGATCCCTCGGCTTATCCGAACCCCCTCATTCTCGAGAGCTGCACCCTCACCCAGGGCAAGACCGGAAAGGCCCAGGGCAAGTACAGGTTCCTTGTGCCCGACATCGAGAACCAGAGGCTCACCTTAAAGATCGAGGACGGCGACGGCGGGTCCGACGAGAGGTCGTATCTGATACACGTTGCGGCCACCAAGAAGCTGCAGGTCAAGACGCTCGGCCCGTCCCGCGTGTCTAAGTCGAACTACGCGACGGCGGCGGGTCTCGGCAGGGGCCACGTCTACGTCGACGACGCCACGGCCCTGCCCAAGGTCAGGCAGTTCGTGCAGGAGTGGAGCTTCAACGAGGGCCGCAAGGACGCCAAGGTGCTTGCCGCGGGCTATCCCGCCGTCGAGACCAACGCGTACGACAACGGCTCGATCGACGGCCCCGGCTTCGTCGGCGCGCGCATCGGCCCGACGGGCAACAACGCGGTCGGCGACAACTTCTACAACTACGGCAACAGCAAGTACGACAACTTCTTCTACACGTGGGTGACGATCGACCCCGAGCAGAACACCGCGACGGCCCAGTCGCCTTCGCCCGCGATGTCGCCGGACACGATCGTCGACGAGGTCTTCCAGCTCGACTCCGAGAAGCAGGAGAACGGCGGCGGCTACGGAATGGTGCAGGTCGAGGCCGTGTTCTCGAGGGAGTACCTGACGAGCGACAACATGGGCGACATCAACGGCGACGCGGTGCCTGACGTCTACACCGTCAAGTACAAGGGTCTCGGCGTGATCGGAGACGACGGGGCGCCCGCCGGCAACGACACGGACGACATCGGCCGCGAGAACATCGACGAGGACTTCCTGCCCAGCACGCCCACGGCGTCGTACAACTCCCTCATACCGGGCATTGCGGCGACATGGGCCTCCGATGGCCGTCCCTTCACGACAGCGGTCGAAATCCGCGGCTGGGACGAGCACCTGAACAACGCTCCCGCGATCATCAACCTCGTGGGCGCGAACCCGGACCGCCGCTACACCGATCCCGCGAGCGACCCCGAGTCCACGCTTTCGAGACTCGAGTACTGGGCGTTCACGAACTGGTGCGAGAGGACGTCCGCGGGTGACCCGAACGAGCCGGCCACCTGGGATCTGTGGTCGCCTGAGCGTCCTTCCGATCCTTCGAAGCCCGACACCGACAAGGACAACATGCCCGACGGCTACGAATACTACTTCTGGTATCGCGCGCACGTCGGCTACCTCGCGACCTCGGTCGTCGAAGGCGAGATCGTCAGCGAGTACCGCAGGCAGGAGGGCCGCAAGTACAATCCGGCCAATCCGTGCGAGCCTGTGATCATCGATGCCGACGAAGTCGAGCGCATACTCGACCCGATCGTACCGAACGACATCGCCGCCGAGACCGACACCGACAACGACGGCCTGCCGGACCTCATCGAGCTTGAGCTCGGCACGAACCCGATCGACTACGACACCGACGGCGACGGGCTGCCTGACGGATACGAGGTTTCCATCTCCATGACCGACCCGCTCCTCTATTCGACGGACAAGGTCAAGTGCGACGCGGACCTCAACCCCGACCAGGACCAGATGGCCGTCGCGCTCTTCAAGGGGTACGAGATCACCTACGTCGACGGCGAAGGCGCCGAGGGCGTCCTCTACTCGGTGGTGAAGCCCGAGACGGAGTCGGCCGGCGATACGCTCAAGCTTCTTGCGGGCGTCAACCTCTACACGCGCTGGAAGTACGCGAACGACATCTGGTTCACGTCCACCAACGTCAACGAGGCGGTCTGGGTGCTTGGCGAGCGCAAGTACAGGGCCGACAAGGACGACGTGATGAAGCTCAAGATCAAGTCCGTCGAGAAGGCGGGCGATCTCTGGGCGATACACCACCAGGTGTACAGTGAGAAGGGCTTCGACCCGAGGGTCGGCTGGAACAAGACGCCGTTCGTCAAGAACCACAGGGTCGACACGGCCCTATACACGCACTACGACGAGTTCATGTCGCTGGCGTTCTTCATCCGTTCGGGCGGTCTGCCGGCCGAGTCGCAGCTTGTCTTGAAGCCTTCCGAGATCATAGACCTCTGGACGAAGTATTCGACGAGTCCGCAGACAGCCGACACCGACGAGGACGGCATGCCCGACGGCTGGGAGCTCTACGTCATGACCGGCGACAAGAGTGAGCTAAAGGACCTCTCGCCGACGTCGCCCTACTCTCCGATTGGTCAGCCCGGCGCCGACATCGTCGAGGAGAACAACGAGAAGGGTCTCACCTGGAGGCTGAAGTACTGCGGCGTCGAGAGCTGCGGAGTGTACTCCGAGTGCGGCACTGTCGCCGACAACAAGAACGCCGAGTGGAAGAACAAGCTCTGGCCGGCGAACCCGTGGACGAGCGACACCGACGGCGACGGCATTGCCGACGTTGCAGAGAAGACGTGGATCTTCGGTACGGCCGACCATGAGCGCCCCGACTTGGAGGACTGCGTGAACGGCGGTGGTCTCAACCCGCTCTCCGTCGACACCGACCGCGACGGTCTGCCCGACGGCTGGGAGCTCGATTTCAAGGCTTCGCTGAAGGGCAGCGGCGCTGCCGACGCGGAGTACACCGACGTCGAAGTCGGCGCACCGCTCCCGAACGGCATGAACCCGACGGCCAAGGACTCGATGGCCGACTACGACTGCGACGGTCTCAACAACTGGCAGGAGTACATGGTCGGCGCGATGCGCTGCTGGCGCTACGACGACGTGACGTCGCCCTGGGTCGTCCACAAGATGACGTCCGCGGAGTTCGCCGAGATCGTCGCCGACGACCAGCTGCTTGGCCAGGTGCTCGTCGACGGCTGGGCCAAGGGCGAGGACGGCAGGGTGTACAACCCCGGCTTCCGCACCGACCACTTCGATCCGGGCGTCTACTTCACATGCAACCGCAACGTGTGGGACTGCCTCAAGGGCGGTGACAGGGACAAGGACGTTCCTTACCGCAGGTTCTACATGTTCAGGGACGGCGTCAACCACGACCTCTCCAGCGAGATTGCAGAAATCAACAAGGTCAAGTACAACCGCTGGACGCTGCCGTTCAAGGACATGATGGTGCGTGCCTGCGATCTCACCGACGCCAAGGGCAACCCCGTCAAACCCAGCAAGTACATCTCGTGCAACCCGCGCGAGGCCGACACCGACTTTGACGGCATGGACGACTACTTCGAGCTCTACCACGGCATGAACCCGCTTCTCGGCGTGGACGGCCAAACCGGCAAGAGCGGACTTGCGTTCGACGTCGTCTTCGACGCGTACTACAACGAGAAGGACGGCGTGACCAGTCCTTGGTCGGCCAAGAACAACTACTGGCTCTGCGGCGACATGATTCTCCATACGCCGATGGGCGGCGACGTGCGCGTCAAGCCGATCGACGACAAGGGCACTACCATCACGTCGGTCGACTTCTACCAGTTCCCGTGGCTCGCGGGCCTTGCCGGCGCCGACCCCGACGGCGACAACATCCGCAACCAGCAGGAGGCGATCATGCCGTACGTGCAGGCTGCCTCCACCTACCAGCACATCGACCCGACGCCGCTCTGGATGACCGATTCGTCGTATACGAACTCGCTCACCTACCGCTTCTACGGTGTGCAGAACCCCGGCTGGAGCGATAATGGCATCTACTTCGGTGAGCGCCCGAAGGGCACGTTCCTCTACCAGAAGCCGTGCGACACGAAGCCCAAGGTCTACAACCTTGCGGACTTCCCGTGGATCAGCTACGACGAGAAGAGCGGAAGTGTCGCGCTGGCATCGTACAACATGAACCTCTGGGACTGCGGCGACACCATCTTCGACTACGAGGAGAACGAGGGATACGACACCGACCACGACTTCCTCGGCGACTTCGAGGAGGCGCAGGGCAGGACGAAGCCCGCGTCCGACCCGCAGATGAGCGACGACCCGATTCGCCACCAGGCGATGTGGTTCAACGGAACGGACGCGTTCCTGCAGACCCCGCTTGAGCTCGACGAGGAGACTCCGGTAGTCCTCGCGCAGGCGGAGACGCACATGAACTTCCTCTACTACACGGTCGAGGCTTGGGTTCTGCCCGACAACTCGATGCTCAGGGCGTCCGGTCTGCACACGGTTCTCGAGCGCGCGGTCATCGGCAGCGAATCCGGTCCGGCCGACGAGCTCTACCTGCGCAAGAACTTCCTCATCGGCCTAAAGGACGGCCGCTGGTACACGAAGTTCGATTCGACGGGCACCGACTCCGAACAGCCTGTGGAGATCGCGGACGGTCCGTTCGCTACTAACGGGTGGACGCATGTCGCGGCGACGTACGGGCCGGACAGCGGCAATGAGACCGACGCGGCCGCGCGGATGGCTCTCAGGCTCTACGTCAACGGCGTCTGCGTCAAGACGGTGCGCACGGCGATTCAGCCCGAGCATGGACTTTCGTGTCTGACGACGGATGTCGCCGGCAGGCTCGCCGGTCTCACCTGGAGGTCGTACAGCGGGCGCAAGATCCCGGCGTCGATCATCGTCGGCGCCTCGGCGGCGAGCCTCAAGGGCGTGGTCTTCAACTACGGCTGGGAGTTCCGCAACTACGACTACGTGAGCGACGACAACCCGTATGGCATCGACCAGCCGACGGAATTCAGCGACTATGCGAACTTCTTCAAGGGCTACATCGACGAAGTCCGCATCTGGGACGGCGCGCGCTCCGGAACCGACATTCTCGCCGATGTCGAGAACAGGACTCGCTACACGAAGGAGCTTGTGGACGAGAACCGCAAGGCCGTGTACGACGCCTGGTCCAAGGGCGCCCAGCGCACTGCGGCGAACCAGGCGGGACGCCCGCTGCCGGCGCAGCTGATGTGCCACTGGTCGTTCGACCACCTGCCTGGCGCGGCGGTACTTGGCGACGTCCTGACGACGCCTGCCGGCTTCACGATGCCGGAGACGATGCCCGACGCAAGGGCGGTCTGGTCGCGTCCCGAGGGCTGGACATGCGCGTGGTGGGAGGCCGCGGCCGTCCGTTCGACGGTGTTTGCCGACGCCTCGTGGGTGCCGTGGATCAACAACACGGTCTCGCACCTGCCGCGCTTCGACGGCACGACGGCGGACTCGGTCTACTGGACTGAGTCGTGGGCCGGCGCGAAGGCTTCGACGAAGTACGGCGTCCCGGGCTTCAGCTTCCCGAGGACCGGCGAGTCCGTCAGCCGTGCGGCGCAGCAGATCTATTATAAGTTCGTGGGCGCCGACGGCGGCTCAGGCGATGGCAACGGCGAATCCAAGATGGCGACGCAGGCGTCGCGCTGGAACGCCTGGAAGGGCGACTCCGAGCTTGCGATGAAGTACAAGTTCACGATGCGCGGCAGCATGATCGAGGGCGCGGACCTTCTGCCCATGGGCGGCGCGTTCCCGAAGCGCATCTCCGCCGCCGAGGGCGGAATGTGGGATGACGGCTCGCCCGCAGACGCGTGGGCGCAGACCGGAGTCGACATCGACAACAACGGCCTGCCCGACAGGTGGGAGGAGTACGCCCGCAAGAACTACTCCGGCTCGCTGCATCCCGACACCAACTTCACCCGCGACACGGTGATTTCGGTCGACGGCGTCGAGATGCCGACGTGGCAGCTCTATCTGCGCGACATCGCCAGGGGCATGCTCGGCGACGGCAAGTTCTATCCCGAATACGTCAATTCGCGCGACGATGACCGCGACGGAATGCCCGACTGGTGGGAGGACATGTACAACATCGGCGTCGGCGACGAATCTGATCGTGACCGCGACACCGACGGCGATGGCCTCTCCGACTTCCAGGAATACCTGATTGGCGAGTACTTTGGCTACGCCAAGTGCGACCCGACGAAGGAGAAGACCGACGGCGTGACGCCCGACTACTTCCTCAAGGTGGGCGATCTCTACCTTGGAGAAATCTTCACCGACCACGATCAGGTTGACAACGCCTGGGAGCGCCTCTACGACAACGACTACGCCAACAACGCGGTCTACGATCCGCTTCGCGACAAGGACGGCGACGGCTGGTCGAACTTTGCCGAGTCCCGCAGTGGAACCGATCCCGAGCGTTCGGCGAGGCTTATGATCGGCGGCGACGAGATGGCGGAGTATCCCATACCGCAGATCAACGTCAAGGCACTGTGCTCGGAGGCGGCCAACATCGACGCTCCTGTCGTTGTGCAGGCGTTCTCCAGCGACGATCTTTCGATCGCAGATGCGAAGTGGACGGTTCCTGGTGCCGAGGGCAATACGAAGCAGGAGCTTCTGCTTGGGCTCAATCCTGGCACGGAAAAGACCATCCACCTTGGACCTTGCGCCGTTGTGCCTGGTTCGGTGAGAGTGCTGTTCCGCGATGCCTCCGAGGTCATGATCACCCCCAAGGGCTACACCGTGCTGCATCCCACCGCCACGACGTGGCGCGAGGGCCTTGTCGAGCAGACCATCGTCGGCGACATGGACAAGGCCAACATCGTCAAGGTGTCTGAGCCTGTCGGAACCATCTACCGCAAGTCTGGCGACCTGACGGTTGATTTTGCGAACCTTGGGCGGTACGCATACTACCTCGCCGGCGTGTACACGTTCTATCAGCCGGCGACGAATACGTACAACCGCATAGACCTCACAAGGTCCTACGTCAAGGTTGAATGGGAGAGCAAGCGTCTCTCCGGCGAGTCGCAGTGGCAGTTCACTCTGTCGACGGCTGAGTCTGGCCATATACGCGAAGGGCGCAACACGTTCGTCTGCTTCGCCGACGAGGACGGCAACGGCGAGTATACGCCTGGCGAGCCCTATGGCTTCGTGAGAGACGTTGACGTCGGCTGGTCGGGGGCGACGCTCGAGGTCGAGCTTGCCAGGACGAGCCCGGTGTTCGCGCGCATTAACGTCATGGACGGCAGCAGCGACCGAGCCACGCTCTGGGGAACGGATGTCGACGTCGTCGTGCAGGCCGAGTCCGAGAGCGGAAGCGGCGGTTCCAAGGACAACGACGCGGCGGTTGCCGCGCTCTCGGGCGGCTCCTGGAACCATGTGCGCATAGTGCCGTATCTTGTTGCCGGCACGAAGACGGACACGGCCCTCTGGACGCGCAGCTACGTTGAGTGCATCAAGTGCGCTCCCAACCGCGTCGTCGCCGAATTCGACGTGAACACCGCGACGCACCCGTACATCACGGAGGCGGACATCATCCGCGACGGCAAGTTCGACATTGACTGGGACGGCTTCTTGACCACGGAGTTCTCCATGCGCTCCGACATGGTTGACGCGGTAGGCGACGTGACTGCGGTCAAGTACCGCATCGTGCTCGGCTCCGACGGTCCGATAGGCCCGGTCAATGCAAAGGACACGACGACGGTTGTTCGTGCGTTCTCGACTCTCGTCGAGCGCAGGTTCGAGCCCTCGGCGAGCCGTACGCGTCCGAGCGCGCTGGAGCTCGACCACGGCTCTGTGCTCTACTCGGCGCGGCCGACGTTCAGGTGGCGTCTCGACGAGCCCACCGAGATCGGCACGACCTATGCGTCCCATGCGTCGCTTCTCGGCTGCTCCTACACCGCGTTCCAGATTCAGGTCGCCGACCGCGCCACGGGAGAGCTGGTGTACAACTCCGGAGTGCTACGTGCGCCGATCAAGGGCAAAGACGGCTACTTCTCGTGGACTGCGCCGCTCTCGGCGGGGGACCAGACCGGTCTTGCGAAGGTCTTTTCGAACGTCGGCGAGTGGAAGTGGCGTGTCGAGATGTACAACGCGAAGTTCACGCCGAACACGCCTGAGGCGTTCAGGGGCTGGTCTGCGTACAGCGACTTCTCGACGGCCGTCAACCAGCAGCAGGAGTACGACGACCACGGGTTCAGCAAGCTCTCCGCGCGGGTGAAGTATGCGGGACACTCGCTCGTTCTCTCCAAGTGCGAGAACCTTAGCAAGACAGAGGGCATTGTGAGGGTGCAGGCGTTCTCGACGCCGGACTTCTCGGGCGAGCCTCTGGCGCAGACGTTTGTGTCGAGCCGCGCCTCGATCGTCAACATGGCCGACGAAGAGCCCAACGCGGTGCTCGGCGGTCTCAAGCCCGGCAAGTACTACGTGAGGGCGTACATCGACAGCAACGGCAACCGCGTCAAGGACGACTGGGAGTCGTGGGGCGCCGCGAAGACCGCAGTGACGCTGATGGCCGACAGGCCGTCGTTCACGGCCGACGTCTACATCGAAGACGCCGATACGGACGGCGACTGGCTGCCCGACGCGTACGAGTATGCGAAGAACGGCAGCCTCGAGGCTGCGGGCTCGAAGGTTGATCCCGACGGCAAGATCGTGTTCAAGGCGACGATCTATAACGCGATCACGAACGGCGTGGCGCGCTTCCCGAAGAACCTGCCCTCGACCTCGCTCTCGTTCTTCGAGAACCTCGAGGCGGCGGCGCTCCTGCTCGACCTTGGCTCCGACGCCGCGACCGACACGATTGCGGCCATACGCGAGGCTGTCGAGAGGAAGGTGACGAAGGGCTCGCTGAAGGTGACGGGCATCAAGGCCGCCA
>JAEEGL014968644.1_pt1 | contig 25556 bp, 23 predicted proteins | sample 9134231 | NCBI WGS metagenome assembly JAEEGL01 (sample SAMN16246548, study PRJNA631951) | gut metagenome | biome: gut microbiome; feature: rumen; material: fiber-attached | host: Bos | place: Iran: Karaj | collected 2018-10
CAGGATCATCATCAAAGGAGTCTTATCGTTCTTGTGACGATCACAGATCTCCGTAATCTGAGCGACAGCAGCTTCTTGTAATTTTGCCATAAAAACCTCCTGCCTCTTTGGGAATATTCCAACCTACAAATTATACTTTGCAAGAGGGCAGTTAGTCCACGCTAACCAAGTCCGTTTTTGGTTCCTTTCTGTATCAAAAGTGTAAAAAAATTAACGCATTTGAACGACTGTTGTCCGGCCCCCTCCCCTGCCGTTGTATAATGCTGATAAAGATTCTTTTAGGAGTTTTCGTGAAGGTTACAGTCGCAACAGATTCGTTCAAAGGAAGCCTCACTTCATTAGAGGCAGGAGGCGCCGTCAGGGACGGTATCCTTGCCGCCTGCCCCTCGGCTTCGGTCACCGTCCTGCCATTGGCTGACGGCGGCGAAGGCACGCTCGAAGCGATCGCCCCGTATGTTCCCTGCATCGAAAAGCGCCTCACCGTCACGGGTCCCCTCGGCTCACCAGTCGAGGCCTGCTACCTTTTCGATCCTTCCTCTCATACCGCATACATCGAGATGGCCAAGGCCTCCGGGCTCACCCTGGTCGATCCCGCCCTGCGCGATCCCATGCGCGCCACCACATACGGAACGGGCGAACTGATCCTTGACGCGGTCCGCTCAGGCGCAGGCTCGCTCGTCATCTGCATCGGCGGCAGCGCCACCAACGACGGCGGCGCTGGAATGCTCCGGGCATTGGGCTGCCGTCTCACCCGCCCGGACGGGACTGACGTCCCCTTCGGCTGCATCGGGCTTCGTGAGCTTGCCTTTATTGACACTTCCGCCCTGCCGCGCGGACTCTCCGTCACCGTGGCAAGCGACGTCACCAATCCGTTGTGCGGTCCTGACGGAGCAAGCTTCGTATACGGCCCGCAGAAAGGCGCGACTTATGAGACTGCCTCCGAGATGGATTCGTATCTTCTTCATTTTGCTTCCGTCTCCGGCTTCGATCCGTATGAACCCGGAACAGGCGCGGCCGGCGGAATGAGTTTCGCGCTGAAGAATTTCTTCGGAGCCACTTTGAAATCCGGCGCGGACATCGTAAACGACCTGACCGGCATTGCCTCCCACATCGCTGACAGCGACATCGTCATCACGGGCGAAGGCAGAATGGACAGCCAGACAGTAAACGGCAAGGCGCCTTACAAGATCCTTTTGCTCGCGCAGAAATACAAAAAGCCCGTCATCGGAATAACGGGCGTCCTTGGCGACGGGTATGAGAAATGCATTGACGCGGGATTTTCGAAAATCGTCCCGCTCATCGATCCCACAATGGATCGCGATGCCGCAATCGCGAGTGTAAAAGAGACTGTACGTCAACTTTTCGAGCCGGGGAATAATTAATTCCCAAAAATCTACACCGAAATCTTCATTTCAGTGTAAGTTTTGGTGTAAAAAAGCCGAAATTACACAAAAATCTACACCAGAAAACCTGTTTCGGTGTAGATTTCAAGGTAACTCAATTCATATCAGATCTTCAGCATCGGTATGATGACTTCCGGCATCGTGTAATCGCCGCTGGGCGCGCACATGATGACGTAAAGCTTTTGGCCGTTATACTCGAATATGAAATTATAAGTATAGAAACCCGCGGTGGCGCCGGCATGATTTACCGTGGTGCCCCTGACTTCCCACCCGCATGCATAACCGTTGATCGGATTTAAGAGTTCCTTCATCGACTCTTCCTTGAGGAGGTGGCCTCCGAAGACGGCGCGGTCGTACTTCAACATGTCGACCACCGATGAATGAACATCTCCGTCGCCTTTGGCTTCGTTGCCTAACAAATACCATCCGCCCCTGGGAACCGCAGCCTGAACATGTTCGGTTGACATCGATGATGAGCTTGTCATGTTGCAGGGTTTGAGGACAGTCTCTTCCATGAACTCCTTGTATGACTTGCCGGACTTCTTTTCGATGATCTCGGCAAGCAGCACGTAATTCGTATTTGAATACACATACATGGTATCCTTCGCTAAGCCCGGTTTGCACGAGAACACCTGTTCTACGACCTTGCCGTTTATCTTTTCGAAAAAGGCCCTGAAGCTCGCTTCGTTCGCACCGGTCTCGCCGTGCAGGATCGAGCCGGTCTCTTCTCCCCAGAAACCGATCGGGTCGTTCAGATAATCGCGGATGCCCGAGCGCATGTGAAGAAGGTTGCTGACGGTCACGTCCTTGACGTCTTCATAGCAGGGGCAGGAGTTGTATTCGGGGAACAGATCGCCCAGCGTATCGTCAAGTTTGAGCTTGCCTTCTTCAACGAGCTTCAGGATGCAGATTGCGGTCATGGACTTCGTGCACGAACCGATCTCATATGTCGTAAAAGGCGAGACTTCGTTGCCGTCTCTGTCAAGCATGTTGGTTCCGGAAGCGATGAGAACGTCATCGTCCGTTGCTATTATGATCGAGCCCTCGATACTCTCGTTGCCCTTGATCTGCGTTTTGACGAGCCTTAACATTTCCTTGTACTTCTCGTCTTCGTTGAACCAGATATTGCCCTGCACGTTGTTGAGTTTCTTTATCTGCTCTTCGACGGAGAGGAGTTCTTTTAGTTCCCTGTGCCTCGTCTCCTGCGTCGTCTCACTTGTGGTCACGGCAGGGTTTTTGCCCGAGCATGACGTAACAGATGCCGCCATCATCACTAAGGCGAGCGTCAGGCAGATCGTTCTTCTTATCAGACGGGTTCTCATCAGACTACCAGTTCCCTTCTTAATATGGGTCTGTCGTTTCTCTTGCTGTTGATCTTGTCTTCAACATCGTAGATGAGCACCAGGCATCTGGTGCCCGCGCTCACGTTGCGGAGTTCCTTCGAAAGGCCGAACACGCCCGTGTAGCCCTTCTCATCCTCGACATACGCCCTGAAATTGTCGTTGTCGGTTATCCTGCAGTCGCTTACCGTATAAGCCCTCTTTTTGAGGTACGAATTGTCGGACAGCGGATTGGCGATTAAACCGATGTACATTGCGTAAAGGCCGAATAACAGGCAACCGGATCCGATGATCTGCGGCAGGTTGGCAGTCTGGATATTCGTTACGTATGCAGCTGTCGCGAAAATGCAGAGCGGCACGAAGATGAGGCTTATGACGAGAACCTTTTTGTTGTTTCTCGCACTTACCTGCCTTGTGATGTATTCTGCTTCTTCGTCAGTCGGCTCGCGCATTCCGTAGTACTTGTCAGCCACTACGCCCGTGCTTTCCTTTTTCATTTTGACGTTGATAACAATGATCGCCACTATGAAACCGAGCGTCGGCAAAATAGCAGCGAAGACCTTTGTTGCGAATTCTAAAGTTGTCATTTTTTGTCTCTATCCCTTTTTGTATTTCCAATACGGTGAGATTTTACCACATTTCGAAATCGGCTTTAATATCTTCCCTTCTAAGGCCGTTTTGCATTTCGCGTTGCCTCATTTGCAACAAGTGTTCCTTCTTATTGTGAAGGCAGTTCAGTCGGGCTAAGATGCCAATAGTAAAGCGAAAGGAATGCTCACATGTTCAAAAGGATCTTGCTCGCCGCCCTCTTCCTGATCAGCACCGCAGGTGCCCCTTCAGGCCGCCCCGGCATCGAAAATATGATCGCCTCTTTCAAATCCTCCACGAAATGCAGCGGCGTCAGCGTTGTCGTTGCCGATCACGGCGGGCTGTCTTTTTACGGAGACAAGGAAGGCCTGTATCAGATCGGCTCCATGACCAAATCGTTCACGGGCCTGGGCGTTCAGAAACTGATAGACGAAGGCGTCATTTCAGAAACCGATACCCTGGCAGAGCTCATTCCCGGATTCACCGCTTACTACGAACACAGACATATAGACATCAAAGTATCTGACCTCCTCTCTCACAGAAGCGGCTTCATAAACAGCGAGGTCAATTACCCTTCGGCTACGCCCGGCATGTCGCTTTCCGACTGGGCAAAGACCATGTCCGGCAAAGAGCTCAAGTTCCTTCCCGGACACGCTTACTCCTACTCCAACGTCAACTACAATCTCCTGGGACTGATAATCGAGAAAAAGACCGGCAAGTCCTACAAAGACTACATGCAAGGTTCCGTACTCGCCCCCATGGGGCTTTCTTCCACCTCCGCGGGAACGCCCCAAAACGGCCGCATCATTGAAGGCTCCCGTCTCGGATTCCGTGGCACGTTCGAATGCAAATTGCCTGTCAGCGAAGGCAGCATTCCCGCTGGTTATTTCTACTCCAACGCTGAAGACATAGGCAAATGGATGGACGCATGGATCAATGGCAAAGAACACGGGATGGAATCGGTGTTGTCGCATCTTTCTAAGGAAGGCGATTACTATGCGGGTCTTGAAAGATTCAAAGGCGACACGATAGGCCACTCGGGCGGCACGCCGAATTACTCTTCAAGAATGGTCTTCTCAAGAAGCAGCGGAATAGGCGTCTGCGTGCTGACCAATCTCAACGTGGCCGCCACCACCGACAGCCTGTGCGACAACATTTTCGCTGAGCTCACCGGCAAAGCTCACGGCAAATTGGTTTGTGATGTCTGGACCGTGTTTGATATTATATTCACATCAGTATCCGTCGCAGGAACAGTGCTTTTCGTAGTCATCATCTTCTCGAAAAAGAAGGGCTTTCTGATAGCAACGGGAGCAGTACTTGCGCTTTTACTTGCACTGATGCTGATACTGCTTCCGGAAATATTCGAAGCGGGAATGAAGGATATAGTACTCACCTGGGCTCCGTGGAGCCTCGCGTCAGGCATGGTCATACTGGCATCAGGCCTGGAAGTGACGGTGATCAGGATTATTTTGGTAAGTTTAAATGCGCGTAGAGCAAAGACAGGTTAAAGATCAGCCGCTGACTGTGATCGTTGAGTACCCCGAATACGATCAGTCGGTCGAGCGTCTCGTCAAAAAGATAAAGACTCTGGACATCTGCTTTACGGGAAAGGCTGACGGCAAAACCGTCAGCATCGATATCAACGACATCTACTACATCGAGAACGTAGACCGCAAGATCTTCCTTTATTCGAGGAAGGACATCTACCGCTACGACGGCACCATGGCTAATATCGAATCGTCAATCGGCGACACTGACATCGTCAGGATCTCAAGGAGTTGCTTCATGAACGTATCCCACTTAAAAGAGATCATGCAGATCAAGAACAGCCATCTGGAAGCCGTGCTCGACAATGACGAAAAGCTCATCGTCTCAAGAAAGTATCTGAAAGACATCAAGAAGATATTCAGGAGAAAGCTGCTATGAGAAAGATCTTAAAAGACACATTCATTTTGGCAGCGCTCATGATACTGATAATCTTCAGTTTCTCGGTCGCCGGTGTGGGACTGACCGACGAGATCCTGCTCGTTTATGAGATCTTCGGTCTTGCATTGGCATTGTCCGTATTCAACTATTTCTTTGACGAGAAAACATCATTTTCGATGATCGCCGGATACCTGATAAAGTTCGCGGCCGTGAGCATCATGGTCATTGCATTCGGCTTCATCGTCGGCTGGTTCTTCCCTTCTAATTTCTGGATGGCATTCATCTACGTCGGAGTGATCACAGCCATCGTCTATGCACTCGATTCGGTAAAGACCGAGCAAGACGTCGAAGACATTAACGAGATGGTTAAGCTCAGCAAAAACGAAAAGATCGAGATCCTCCCTCTCGGCAAAAGAAGCGGCTGGAAAGTCCTGGCCGTCCTGCTTGCCCTGATGGCCCTGCTGTTCTTTGCTTCCCTTGCGGGATTCAATATGAAGAGCAATCCGGATCTTGCTGCCTATTCTCTTAACGGCATGATAGTCTCAGCCATCGCAGCCGCACTGCTCACGATACTTCTTGCCGCTTATCTTATCGTTTACAACGTCAGGCGGAAAAAGCTGTCGTAATGCAAAAAAGAAGCTGCCCGGAGACAGCTTCCTGATTCTTTCTTATCCTTTGAAGTTAGGCTCGGCATGGCCTTGCAGTGTTGCAGAACCGCCGGTCCAGAAATTATCTTTCTGATAAGTACTTACAACATACAGCTGGAGCGGAATATCGCCGTCTTTGGTAACCAGGATATTCCTGTCTTTTCCTGTGCCTTTAGTCTTAATATATCCCGCATCCTTCGGATACTTATAAACATATTCACCGTTAACATAGAAAATAGCCGGAGAATTCTTATCTCTTACATAGGCCACATAATAAACAGTGTACTTCTGGGTCAGAGTAAGATTATCCGCATCAGGATGACCGACTCCAAATATCAGGATATAGGGTTCTCTGTTTGCTGTGCCCCTGCCGCGGTCCATCAGCTGAAGCACTTTATTGCCCCATTTGAGATTCTCGGCGCCTGCAGAGCCGGTATTGAATTTAGCATCCCAACGGACATCTCCGCCATCACCGCCGCCTGTAGCACTGCCGGTCTGATTCGTCATCGCTCCGGGTCCGAGGCCGTAAAGCTCGGTCATAACGGCCTGGCAAGCTTCGCGTGCGTTGTAAACCTCTTCGGCGAACTTTTCCCTCTTGGATTTCTTGATATAACCCGTAAGAGCCGGAACCAAAATAGCCGCCAGTACCGCAAGGATAACAAGAACGACAATAAGCTCGACAAGCGTGAATGCCTGTCTGCACTTATGATCGGTTTTCCTGATTCTCTTAAACATGATTCTTGTTCCTTCTTCACATTTTTGTACGGAGAGTGTCCCCAATGTAAATTAATTATATCACATTCGTACGATATAATGTTTTATACAGTTGTTTATTTACATTTACAGGAGTGTAACATGACTATTACGGGGATCAGATACAGGTTTTTCCTTTTCAGCAAGAACATGGATCATTTATACGATGCGGACATTCCGTTCGCCGGTGACGACCTTGTGATAACCGATACCATAGTGGATTCGAACGAGACAAGGATCAGAAGATCCGCACTGCCCGAAGAGACCATCGATCAGTTCAAAGAGCTTATCAACAAATACAACATCACGGATTGGGTCGGCAAACCCGCGCCCGCGCCCAAAATCTATGATGACGATAAGACCCATTACTTATCTTCTCTTACCCTGAAGTTTGAAGACGGAAGTTCTGCTGACGTCACGTTCAGGGAAGTGCCCGGGCCCGGAGACGAGGCGGCAGTCGAGTTCCGCAAACTGTTCTTCGACAGCGTCAGCAGTGACAGGAATATCTCCGAAGAGCACCTGTATCCCAACCTCAAGGAGTGCCGCAAGATCAAGGAAGAACACGGCCCGGTAACTGCAGTCGAGACCGACAGCTACACATCAGGAATGATGATGGGAAGCAACGAATCGTGCACGCAGCTCGTCGAAAAGATCCCCGGCAAGGAAGGCCGCGTACTCGTCACGATCAAGAAAAAACGCGGTAACGGATCTGAGATAACAGACAGCAAAGAGACAGATTCCGATATCTTTACCAAGGTGCAGGAGATATCCGACAAAGAGAATCTCCCATCCTGGCATTATTGCTGCAAGGATCCGTCGATCCCCGTTGACACGTCCATGATGCCGACCGACTTTACGTCAAGCGGATGGCTCAATATCTACTATGATGATTCACTGATTTCGGGATGTCCGAGGATCAAGCGCACCATCGGCAAGACAGCCTGCGAGATGGGCGGCAGCGAAGTTGACAGGGTTATCTCAGAAATGGTCAACGCCTGCGTCAAAGCATCAGGAGCTAAAGTCGAGCTGCCCGCGCTCCCAATGACCGCATTCCCCTTTAACATGCAACCGGAAAACTTGCCCAGAGGATTAATGACAGAGCCGGAAGTAAATTCCGAAGGCTCGTGGAAATGCAGCTGTTGCGGAACAAGTGGCCTGACAGGCAAGTTCTGCGAAAATTGCGGAATGAAAAGGCCTCAGTCCTGATCTTCAAAGACAAGAATGTTCTTGCCGTGCTGCTTGCCGTAGTACATACGCTCGTCAGCCTTCTTTATGACCGATTCGGGCTCGTTGTAGTTGTCTTTGTATTCTTCAAGACCTAAAGTGATCGTAACGAAGATCTGCTTGCCGAAGAATACGGTCGGATTGGATTCTATCGTCTTTCTTAATCTCTCGAGCTTGCTTTTCGCGTTGAGCAGGTCGCAGTCCTTCATGAGGATTACGAATTCCTCACCACCCCAGCGGCAGATGTCGCATCCGGGAAGCTCCTGCTTGATCATTTTCGTTGCGTGCTTGAGAACCTCATCACCTGCCTCGTGACCGTAGGAATCGTTGACACGCTTGAAGTCGTCCAAGTCACCGAAAGCTATGCAGAAATGCTCATCATTATCGGCCTTCATCAGAGACTTGACCAAAGGCAGGAATCCGCGGCGGTTCAAAAGGCTCGTCAGCTCGTCCTCATGAGCATCCGCCGACAGCTGGCGGTTTTTCTGCTCTAAGATCGTAAGCTTGTTCTCGCTCGAATAAATATACATCGCGTTATAGAAAATCGTTGCAAAAACCATCGCGAACGCCGAGAAGACCACCAATGCCAGCATTATCGCCGGCGATACGTAATAGATCGGTTCCGCGGCGAAAAATCTCATGTACAGGACCGCAAACGTAAGGAAGTTCAGAAAGAGCATCAGCACAACGCTCCATCTCCGGTTCCCCTTAAACAGGCTGCTGCCGAAGTAGATGATTATCGGAATTATCGAGAAAAGGAAACAGTACGTTCCGCAGCGGAGTCCCACATAGTACGTCGATACGACGGAATAAATCGTAACTTCAAGGATGATGCTGACATAGGCAGGCATGATGTGATCGAACCGGCACAGGATGTAGCAGAAAGTATAGATGACTACGCTGAAAATGTTGAACAGTACGAGCGGCATTACGCCTGCGACCCAGAAGATCACCAGCAGCACGGCATGAACCATGCCCATGACGCTGACAGTAAAAGAGAAGGCATTGTTAGTGAGGAAGCGCATAGCCCTTCTGAGCAATACCCAGGATTCTTTATTGGTCTTCTTTTTGTTCGCCTTATTCATTTCGCGAATTCCCTTGAATAATTATTCATTTAACATTTTGGCACGCAAAAATGAATATTAAAATATTTAAAGTATGAATTTTTTGTGAGCATCAGTCCGCCCTGTCAAAAGTTGCAACGCAGTTGATTATGTATATGATGTCGCCATTATTCAATTCCAGCGTTGCGGGCAGTTCCAGGTAACTGTACATACCGTCGGCATGGCCTTCACGGTAGTAGCCGTCCAGCCTGTATTTCGTATTACCGTTAGAATCGGTGACATGGATCAGGCCGCGTTTGTTCGGCAGATCGACGCTGTACTTCCCTGCGGCAATGGGGCACTTGTCATCTCCTACGGTGAACTTTTCCTTGTGATTGATCGTATCGCCCGGAATGAACGTAACGTCATGTTCACTCTTGTCCGGCGTGACGTCCTTCTTTGAGGGATACTTTTCATTGAACCAGGAATAGAGCTCTTCAATGACATTCTCATTGATGCCCGTCTTCTGATTGAACTCTTCCGGGGTCAGTTCACCTTCCTTCGGATTTCTGGAAGGCCTTGTAAACGACCTGACCCTCATAAGATAATTCCGCAAAATGTCGTGGTCGTTCCAGTAGAATTCGCTGTCGTATCCCAGGTCCTGATCGCTGAAACCGCAGTACATTACCTCCGGATGATCCTTGTCAAAGAAGCCGACGAAGTACCTTCTCCCAAGTTCCGCGTAAGCAAACCTGAGCCACTTTCTCATGAGAACGATATATTCATCCATTTCATCAGCGGTCTTATAGGGGTGTACCGGAACCCTGAAATATGTTCCGTTACTCTCGACCGTAACGCCTTCGGGATCAATGCCGTACTCCGGAGCTTTCTCCTCCACCGCCTTCTGATTTTTCTCCTGGTGTTGTGCATTCAGGTCTTTGACGACAGAATTGACGTATTTGCATCCGGTCATCGAGAGCATGAGCCCCGCCATTGTCAAAAGAACGACTGCCTTCCTGCAGATCGCTCCTGTTACAGAGAACTTGTTGTTGATCTTCACTTTAGTCTTCCCTTATAATCCGGCCTGTTTTATATCGTCAGCAGCCTTTGCATACTCCCTCATGAATGCATCGTACTCCTGCCTGATATAGTCGGCGTCATTCTTGGACGCGGCCTTCTCGAGCTCATATGCCTTCTCGGAAAGCTTTGTCGCACCAATAGTTTTGGAGACGCCTTTCAGTGCGTGTATTTTGATTTCAAAGTCGTGCCAGTCCCCGGCATCATAACTGCTGTCGAGTTCCTTCTTCTTCTCTTCGTAGCTCGAAGCATAGTCGGAAAGGATCTCTTTGTAGAATTCTACATCGCCTGCGCAGAAGGTCAACGCTTTATCGGTCTCAAAGTCTTTTTCATTCAATTTTTCCGTAAATGGAACGACTGTATCTGCCGCTGCCTCAGTCTCGGAAGAGCTGGGCGCGAACTCGATTACTTCCTCGCTCGCGTAATCGTCCTTCAGGACTTCGTCAGGAAGGTACTTTTTGAGAGCCTTTTCGAGCGTTGTCATTTCGATGGGCTTGGAGATGTAACCGTCAAAACCGGATTTGAGATAGTCTTCTTCGGCACCCTGGATAGCGTTCGCGGTGAGCGCTATGACCTTGGTATTCTCATCGATGAGCTCCTCTTTCTTCATGCGCTCAAGCGTCTCTTTGCCGTCCATCTTGGGCATCATGTGATCGAGCAGGATAAGGTGGAAATGGTCTCTCTTGCAGCGGTACAAAGCGACCTGGCCGGAGTTTGCGAGCTCGGCGTTGATGCCGAACAGACCAAGGAGGTTCTTGGCCACCTTGAGATTCATCTCGTTGTCATCGACAACGAGGACCTTGGCCTTGTCCGCGTGAGGCAGGAGCATGTCCTTGTTGACGTTGGCGGTAACGATCGCTTTCTTGTAATCGCCCATCGGACTTGCGTCAGCGATCTTCTGACGGATGACGAAATAGAACGTCGATCCTCTTCCGTAGTCGCTCTCGACCTCGATCTCACTGCCCATCATCTTCAAGAGATTGGTTACGATGGCCATGCCAAGGCCCGTTCCCTCGATGCTGTGATTCTTCTCGAGATCCAGTCTCTCAAAGGATTTGAAGAGCTTCGGAATATCTTCCTTGCGGATGCCGATGCCGGTATCTTCTACTGCGACATAGAGCTCGATCTCATCGCCTTCACGCTGCTTCTCGCGGAAGATGAGACGGACGTGGCCGTCTTCAGTGTACTTGACCGCATTGGTCAGGATGTTTGCTATTACCTGCTGCAGACGGACATCGTCGCCGATCATCTTAGCAGGCAGGTTCCTGTCTATTTCCTTGAGGAATCTGAGCTTCTTGCTCTTTGCCCTCTCATCAACCGATGCGATGATGTTGTTTACGAGCGATGCGGTGTCATAGGTGACGGGAACGATCTCCATCTTGCCCTCTTCGATTTTCGAGAAATCGAGGATGCTGTTGATGAGCGTCAGGAGTGTTCTTCCGGCGTTTCTGATGTTGGTGGAATAATCGATTATCTTCTTGTCAGATGTCTCTCTCAAGATCATCTCGTTCATTCCGAGAACCGCGTTGATAGGCGTTCTGATCTCATGCGACATGGAAGACAGGAACGAAGATTTGGCCTCGCTTGCCGCAATCGCGCGCTCTGACACGATGAGTAGTTCCTGCCTCTCGTCGCGCTCTTTCTTGATTCGTCTCAGGAAGAATCCGAGCATCACGAAAAGAAATCCCATTACAATGAGGGACAACGCGATATTGAGGGTGATGACGCTGATGAACTCGCTGCTTATCGTCGTCGGCTTGCTTCTTACGACCAGATACCAGCCTAAGTATTCAACGTATTTCGTAACGGCGAATTCGTTTTTGTTGGTGCTCTTATAAACGTAATCGTCCTTGCCTTCATGGCTCAGCACATTGCCGTCAAGCCACGCGTTCTCGATGTTGATGTCTTCGGTATCAACCTGTACAAGACCGTTCTTATCGACCAGATTGATCTTGACGTTGTATTCCTTTTCTTCCTGCGCGAAAAGCTCCTGCAGGTTCGTCATCTGGACGCCCACACCGCAGACACCCAGAAGCTTGCCATTCTCGTCCACGATCCTGGTGTTGACGAAGATCGTCCAAACATTCTTGTTCATCTCATCACTGTCGACATCGAGGTCGTACTCGACGTTCTGATCAACGAAAAGCTTGTACCAGACATCGTGCTCACTATTCTCGGGATCGATGACTTTATTTAAGCCCTCGTAAGTGTAATAACGCTTACTGCTGTCGGAAATGAGGAATGCCGTGTTGTATCCGAGTCCGTTCTTGATGCCGCTTAAGTATTTGCGCATCATCTCTTCGGATTCCTTCGGATCCATGTCCTTCTCTTTCTTGAGGAAATCGACTATGAATCCGTTGCACGCCATCGTTTTGGAGACGTTGATGGGCTCGTTGAGATTGCTTGCGATAGAGTCGTAGATACGGTACGTGAGCATAGTATCGAGCTCTTTCGTATTCTCTCTTGCAAGCATTGTCAAGGAATAGATGGAGGCGCAGATAGTCAGGACGAAGCTGACGCAAATAGCGATAAAAACGGGCATCATGCCAAGCTCACGCTTTTTCTTATCACCCTTAACCTTCATAAGCGTCCCCTAAAAATATTTTTATCAATTATAACACGTCAACATAAAACAGTAATCAAGAGGCAAGAGCGGTGCCCCGGGCGGTCTATTATCAATTTTTTATGATATAATTTAAAAATACAATCAATTCTCCTTAGCCGGAGGGGTGTTTTGATGAGTCGGAGCAAAGTTAAAGGCACCGTTGCCATAGCGATCATCGGAAGCTTGATCTTCATTCTCGTAATGACGGTCGGCACGATTCAGTCGGGCTTGATGGCCACGAAAGACACGGAGAAAGCCGTAGAGTCAGTAAGCCTTCTGTATCTTGATGAGCTTGCCGGCAGAAGAGAACAGGTCGTATCCGCAAACCTCACCAAAAAGATAGAAGACATGAACGTCGCACTTGAACTCATGGACAAGAGCGATCTGTCAGATATTGAGCATCTCCAGTCTTATCAGGCAAAGATGAAGCGAATCTACAAGCTCGAAAAGTTTGCTTTCGTAGATACCGAAGGCCTGATCTACACTTCGCTCGGGCCACAGACGAACATCGGCGATTACATTTTTGATTATAAGAACCTCAAAGGACCTGAGATATCCATCTTAAATCTCAAGACCACAGAGAAAAAGGTCATCATCGCGATCCCGGTAAGTGACATGACAATTGAGGGAAAATCCCTTGTCGCCTGCTTCATGGAGATCGACATGAACGAGATGCTCAAGGGCGTCTCGATGCAGTCGGAAGATACCAAGACCACGTTCTGCAACCTCTACACCAGAGACGGCGTCGCACTGACCAACGTGTACCTGGGCGGTCTCGCGGTAGAGGACAACCTCCTCGAAGCCATGCAGAACGCAAAGCTGAGCACCGGTACATATGAAGATTTCTTAAGTGATTTCAAGAACGGCAAGAGAGGCGAGGTCACCTTCACATATAACGGGACAACGGAAACGTTAAGCTACGTTCCTGTAACCGGAACCGACTGGATGCTCACATACCTCATCAAAGAAGAACTCATTGCGAATAAGATCACTCCTATCGCACAGAGCATCGTTATCAGGAGTTTTGTCCAGTCGGCAGTGGCAGCTCTCGTTCTCGTAAGCATGTTCGCATTCATCATCTACCAGATCAGACGCAACGCAAAGCTCTCGATCGAGAAAGAATCATCCGAAGCGGCGAACCGCGTCAAGCAGGAGCAGATGGAAGAAAAGCTCTCTCTGCAGGCCAAGCTCCTTGAAGAGGAAAAGAGAAGGACCGTTCAGGACAGTATGATCACCGCGATGTCATCCGACTACCGCAGCGTTTACTACATTGACCTGGATAATGACGAAGGTGTCTGCTACAGAGGAGACCCTAAAGACACCGATCAGACCGATGAGGGAATCAAATTTCCTTACCACGAACGCTTCACATGGTATGCGGATCATTCAGTTGAAGAGAGCTACCGTGAAGGCTTCAAGAACTTCATCGATCCGGAGAATATCCGTGAAGGCCTTTCCAAGGAACCGATCCTCGCATACAGATATCTCGCAAAGCGCAACGGCCGCGAGTATTACGAGATGATCAGGGTCGCGGGCGTCCGTCACCTTGAAGAAAGAAAAGACCATAAAGTTCACGCTATAGGTCTTGGCCTTACCGTCATCGATACCGAGATGCGTAAGAACATGGCACAGCAGGAAGCTCTCGGAGATGCGCTCAAGTCCGCCGAGCAGGCCAACAAGGCAAAGACCGCATTCCTGTCCAACATGAGCCACGAGATCAGAACGCCGATGAACGCTATCATCGGTCTCGACAATATCGCGATGAACGATCCTGAGACTCCCGAGAAGACCAAAGAATACCTCACCAAGATCAATACTTCTGCAGAGCACCTGCTAAACCTCATCAACGACATTCTGGATATGTCCAGGATCGAATCCGGACGCATGATCCTCAAGAACGAGGAATTCTCATTCTCCAAGATGCTCGAATCGATCAACACGATGTTCGGCGGCCAGTGCCTCGACAAGAGACAGAACTACAGCTGCAACATTGAAGGTCAGGTCGACGATTACTACATCGGCGACAACATGAAGCTCCGCCAGATCCTGATCAACATTCTGGGCAACGCCGTCAAGTTCACCCCCGAAGGCGGAGACATCTCGCTCAACATCCGGAGGACTGCTCAGTTTGACGGCAAGTCGACACTACAGTTCAAGATCTCCGATACAGGCATCGGAATGAGCGAAGAATTCCTGCCTCATATTTTCGATACGTTCGCGCAGGAAGACGCAACCGCAACGAACAAGTACGGTTCGTCAGGTTTAGGTCTTGCGATCACAAAGAACATCATCGAAATGATGAACGGTACGATCAAGGTCGACAGCAAAAAGGGCGAAGGAACGACCTTTACAGTATCGATTACTCTTTCTGATTCAGACCGCAAAGATACTGTTGATGAAGAACTCCAGATGCATCCGGGCGATATGGCAGTTCTCATCATCGACGACGATCCTGTAGCCTGCGAACACGCCAAACTCGTCTTAGAGCAGGCCGGCATTGCCGCCGAGACGGCTCCAAGCGGAGAAGCCGGAATCGAGATGGTAAATCTCCGGCACGTCAGACACGAACCTTATAACCTTATCCTTGTTGACTGGCAGATGCCTGACATGGACGGCGTTGAGACCACGAGAAAGATAAGAGATATAGTCGGCAACGAATCGGCAATAATAATCCTTACCGCGTACAAGTGGGATGACATCCTTGAAGAAGCAATCGCGGCAGGCGTTGACAGCTTCATCGCCAAGCCTTTGTTCGCGGCCAACGTCCTTGAAGAATTCAAGACCGCATCGATCAAAAAAACGGGTGCAAAAGAAGCAGCGCCCGTAGACCTCCGCGGACTCAAGGTCCTCGTTGCCGAAGACGTTGAGGTCAATGCAGAGATACTCCAAATGCTCCTTGAGAGCCGTGAAATCGATTCCGATGTCGCGGTCAACGGAAAGAAAGCCGTAGAGCTTTTCAAATCGCACCCCGAGAACTACTACGCCGCCATCCTCATGGATGTCCGCATGCCTGAGATGGACGGACTTGAAGCCACAAGACACATCCGCGCGATGGATCGTGCAGATGCTTCCAAGATACCGATAATCGCCCTGACTGCAAACGCCTTTGACGAAGACGTTCAAAGATCTTTGCAGGCGGGATTAAACGCACATCTTACAAAACCTGTTCAGCCGGAAGTTCTTTTCGAGACGCTTGAAAGCTTAGTCAAGCCCGGAAAGACATCTGACAAGGAAGGGGGCAATACATGAACCGTTCAACAGACCTTTACGTAGACGGCAAGCGCCACATTCTCGTTGCCGACGACGAGATGATCAACCGCGAGATGCTCGAGAACATCATTGGCGACGAATACGATGTTCTCATGGCGGAAGACGGTGAGATGGCATATGACCTGATCAGGCAGAACCGCAACACGCTCTCACTGATCCTGCTCGATCTCAAGATGCCTAAGCTCACTGGCCTTGAGCTTCTTCCCAAGCTCAAAGAAGATCCCGATCTAAAGGGTATCCCGGTCATCGTTCTCACGTCGGATCAGGCATCTGAAGTCGAGAGCCTTAACAAAGGCGCGGCAGACTTCATTCCGAAGCCGTACCCTCAGCCCGATGTCATCAAGGCCAGGATCTCTCGTTCCATAGAGCTTGCAGAAGACAGGCAGATAATCGGTGCGACGGAAAGAGACGAGCTCACGGGGCTTTACAACAGCGAATACTTCTACCGTTACGGTGAACAGTTCGATAAGTTCCACCCGGGTTCTGAAATGGACGCGCTTTGCATCGACGTCAATCATTTCCACATAGTCAACGAGCGCTTCGGAATGGCAAAGGGCGATGAGATCTTAAAACGAATCGCAGGCTGTCTCATGATGGTCTTCTCTTCAACGGAATGCGTTCTTTGCAGAAAGACCGCGGATACTTTCCTGGTCTACTGCTCACACCGCGACGACTATGAAAAGATCGTGGAGCGGATCACCAACATATGTGAAGACATGCCGATATCAATCAAGTTCCGCATCGGTGTATATTCCAACTGCGACAAGAAACTCGACATCAGATCAAGATTCGACCGCGCCAAGATCGCCGCTGACATGATCCGCAACAACTATTCGGTATCCGTCTCAACATACGACGAGGCGCTGATGCAAAAAGAGCTTTTCGCAGAGCAGTTGATCGAGGAATTCCCGAAGGCTTTGGCAGAGAAACAGTTCCACGTTTTCTTCCAGCCTAAGTTCGACATCAGGGGTGATCAGCCCGTTCTGTCCAGCGCTGAGGCTCTTGTCCGCTGGTTCCATCCGACTCTCGGCATGATCCCTCCCGGAAAGTTCATTCCTCTGTTCGAAGAGGACGGTCTTATCTCACAGCTCGACGAATACATCTGGACCGATGCGGCCGAGAAGATCGCCGAATGGAAGAACCGTCTCGGCATATCAGTTCCTGTATCGGTCAACCTTTCACGTGCGGAGATGTACGATCCCGAACTGGTAAATACTTTTGAAAGGATAACTTCCAAGACCGGCATTACGACAAAGGACATCTATCTTGAGATTACCGAGTCCGCATATGTAAGAGACGCCGACCAGATAGTCGACAGAGTAAAGGAACTCCGCGAGCATGGTTTCTTCATCGAAATGGATGACTTCGGTTCCGGCTACTCTTCGCTCAACATGATATCCGAGCTTCCGATCGATGCGCTCAAGCTCGACATGATGTTCATCAGGAATGCTTTTGACAAGCTCAACGACACACGCATGATCAGCATCGTAATCGACATCGCCGACTATCTCGGAGTGCCCGTAATCGCTGAAGGTGTTGAGACCGAAGAACAATACCTTGCGCTTAAAAAGCTCGGCTGTGCGATCATTCAGGGCTACTATTTCTCCAAGCCCCTCCCTGCCGATGAATTCGAGAAACTGCTTCAGGATAAGAAAGCCTGAAATCTGAAAGGAGACATTATCAATGTTTACGATAGAAAAGCTTAAGGCATATGGTGCAAATACGGACGAAGCGCTCACACGCTGCATGGGCAACGAGGCTTTCTACCTCAAGCTGATCGGGAAGGTCTTGGACGACAAGAATTTCGCTGCGCTTGAAGAAGCCATTGCAAACAACAATCTCGATGCAGCATTTGAAGCAGCGCACTCGCTCAAAGGCGTTCTTGGAAACCTCTCGCTCACACCCATTTACGAGCCGGTTTATGAGATAACTGAACTTTTGAGAGCAAGAACGAATGCCGATTATCAGCCTTACCTCAAGACCATTAGCGAGAAAAAAGCAGAACTTGCGGCACTAGCCGACTGAAATATTTTACAGTTCCTTCCTGAAGAAATACTTTGATATCTTCGGGTCACTGTTCTCACGGACGAACTCGAGTTTATATCCGAGCTTCTTGTAGAACTCGGGTGCCTGGAATCCGAATGTCGTAAGGGTTATCACTTTATATCCGCGGTTCAAGAAGCTCTCTTCAACAGTCTTTACGAGTCTGCTTCCGAGTCCGCTTCTCCTGCAGTTTCTGTTAACGATAAGGTCTACTATGTGGACTTCGTCGTAGTATGAACGTCCCGTGATGACGCCCATTATCTGCCCGTCTTCATCTTTCGCGGCAAAGCAGAAATCATTGTAATTGAGAGCCACGTCATTTGCTCTTGCGTAATCGGAGAATTCTTTGTTTATGAATTCGCCTATGCCCTCATCTTCTCCGTCGATCCTGGTTATAACAATATCGTTATCCATTTTTTTCCTCAGACGAAACTTCCTTCTGAGCATTCTGAAGTTCCTTGATCAGTTTGGCCTTCGCCATGAGTTCCCTGTTAAGGCTCATGTTGTAACGTTCGATGTCTTCCAGGTGTTCCTGACGCTCGGTATCATCCGTGACAACAAGCAGGTAGCCTCTGATCTCCTTGCCGTCGTAGAGATCGCCGACATGGATAACATAAATCTTCTTGTCCCTGTGATAAACATGCTTGATCGCAAGATTATCCTTGCTGAACTCGTCTATCCACTTTCCGAAAAGATCGCGCAGTTCTTCATTCTCAAGCGCCGCATCCGTGCGGTTCTTCGCAATCTCGGGGAGGAACTTTTTCGCGATGTCGGTAGAGCTCAGATAACGCTTATCGAAATCCATCGCGATGTATCCGACTTTGCCTTCACACTGGATCGAGCTGATGACCATGTCTTCAACACGGTACAGACCGATGTGATTCATTATCATGAGGAAGCCGATCTCATCGACTAAGTTGCCCAAAGCCATCCACTCGATGTCTTTCGTGATCAGACGTCCGAGGAAGAAAGCGAAGATCGAGAATATCTGCATGAACGAAGCGATCGCGAGATCCCTTCTGGACACGTTGGGTTTCTTGAGCCAGCCGATGAGCAGAACGATTATCGTGGCGATCAGGAAAACGATTATCTGAACATAGAAAAGAGCATGAAGCGGACCATATTCTTTAACCAGGACCGTTACTCCGTTCTTGTGCGTGATGTCAACACTCTTGTAGTACATATCCCAGTGACCGACAGTCAGCGACAGACCGTAGATTGCCGACGGGAACAGGAACATGATGAAGCGGACTATCTTGGGAACTTTGATCTGGCAGATCGATAGAACGAGCATAAAACCGATGAGAGGCAGGAAGCTTCCGCCAAGATACAGGAACTTGTTTATCGTTACCGCTTCGCCCACATCATTGGCTATCGCAAGCAGAACATAGCAGAACTGCGGGATTATCGATACGACGAAAACCATTGCATAAAGCACGGGATAGTAATTGCGCTTGTTCCAGAAAAAGACCATGCAGCAGATCAGAGACAAAACACAAACGGAAATATAATAAGCCATTACCATATCAGTTCACCACCCAAAATATAGAGCACGCCGTTTGAACGGCGGAAAATGCTATGCGTATTATAATTTACAGGTCAAAGATACTCAACTGCTTATCGGGAAGTTCGTTCATGTATTTGAAGCACTCGTCAGGATCGCACATTATCCCGTTGTCCCTGCAGGTCTTCAGGAAGATACGCATCAGTTTAGAAGAGTTCGGACTTGCCACCTCATAGGCATTCCCGTAAGTTTGGATGTATCTTTCCTTCAGTCCCGGAAAATGCTTGTCGAGCGCGGCATAGAAATACTCCCTGTCGCCTTCCCTCAATGTCAGTCCCATTCCGAAATTGATAATGCCCTTCACGCCGGTGCGCACGCATTCATTGAGAATGGCCGTAATGTTCTCTTCAGTGTCGTTAATGAACGGCAGGATCGGACTAAGCCAGACGACTGTCGGAATGCCCCTTTTCTGCATTTCTTCCAGAACCTCGATGCGCCTTTTGGTGTTGCAGACTTTGGGCTCCAAAATGCCGCAAAGTTCATCGTCGTAGGTTGTAAGCGTGATCTCTACAATGCACTTCGCCTTCCTGTTGATCTCTTCGAGAAGATCGATGTCTTCAAGTATCCTGTCGGATTTGGTCTGAATCGCAAGTCCGTATCCGTACTTACTGATAATCTCAAGGCATTTTCGAGTAAGGCGCAGTTCAGTCTCGCAATGCATGTAAGGATCAGACATCGAGCCTGTGCCGATCATGCACTTGCTGCGCTTTGACCTGAGTTCCTTCTCCAAAAGTTCCGGCGCATTCTTCTTTACTTCGATGTCTTCAAATGCGTGCGTGAACTGATAGCACGTGCTCCTGCTGTCGCAGTAGATGCAGCCGTGCGTGCACCCGCGGTAGATGTTCATACCGTGGTATCCGCCCTTGTTATGGACCAGTCCTTTCGCTTCTACAAAATGCATTTTGTCAGTCTTTCTTTTCTCTTTCGCGGATCACTTCACTGACCATTATTGCATCGGCGAAGTCCTCATCCGTAATGCCAAGTGATTTCATATCTGCTGCAACCGCATCCTTGTACATCCCAAGAACTTCAGGCGCATATTCATTCAAGATGACGTATGTGCGTGCGTAATCGAAAATCGCAGGAGCGATCCTCGCGTTTATCCAGTCGATGATCCTCGGTTCCGACCCGTCAGACGGCATCATGATATTCAAAAAGTGCATGTCAAGATGACAGATGCAGCTTTCCATTTTGTCAGACAGCCGCGCAATTACAGGAAGTATCTTCCGCTTGTTTTCTTCGCTTAATCCGAAGCCCGCGGTATCGATAAGTCTTGGCATCTTCACGCCGTCAACTTTCGCCTTGTGAACCTTACGGAACATTTCGGCCAAAAGTCCGAATCCGCCAGGGAAGCCTTCTAACAGCTTCTTTTCGAGAGTTTCGCCCGTTATCAGATCCATCTTAACAATAAAGGGATCCGCAGTGTCATAATATCTGACATCACAAAGGCCGGTCTCGTTAACCGCCGTTTGTTGAGCCTTCTCAAACTCGATCCATTCAACCCTATAGGTCGGCTTGTATACCTTATATGCATAGCCGTGATAACAGTAAACGTCGGCCTGCGCGCCGTGTCCTATTACAGTTTGCGTGCCATCGAAAAATAATTTATCGGAGTTCATATTCTTTCAGTGCATTATATTCGCGTCTGTAAAGTCCGTAATCGGGAAGGTTCCAAGAATGGTATTTCTCGTAGTCTGCAAACATTTCAAGAGCTTCTTCAAACGGCATCCAGACGTTAGTGCAATTGGCCCTTGCTTCGTAATCGGTAAGATGACGCTCACCCGTATCCTCTATCAGCTCGCATATGAAGAAGTGTGAGAAGTGCTGCCATGTATCGAAAAACTCTTCGATCTCCATGTACTCTTCAACCGGCTTGACCTTCATTCCCGTCTCTTCGAGGAGTTCACGCACGCAGCACTCTTCGAGCGTCTCGCCTTCTTCAAGACCTCCGCCTGGAGTGATGTATCTTTTGTTTTTGACCTCGTGGCTCAGGAGCACTTTGCCGTCTTTTACGACAATGCCCCTTGCGTTATGGCGGACGTGTTCTACATAACCTTTGTAGTCGTCATTTGTAAGCTGGATCTTCTTCATAATATCACCTTTAATCCGAATACGAGAATTATAGCATTCATAAATTAGAATATTGTTCTATTTTCTCTTGATGTCCTGTAAACCACGTGGTATTATCAGTTTAGAACGTTATTCTATTTTGAGGTGCAGAATGAAAAACAGAATATATTACTTCACAGGAACAGGAAACAGCATGCGTGCATCACGTGTTATTGCTTCATCGCTCGGTGATACGGAGATAATCAGCATGAGGACAGATCCGGAAGAAGTGCCCGCAACAGAATGTGATGTTGTGGGATTTGTCTATCCGGTCTACCACTGGACCATGCCCGAACCTGCAGAACGGTTTATTGAAAAACTGGACATTAATCCGGATGCTTATGTTTTCGCAATAGCCATGCCGAGCTTCATCTGTGGCTTTGCGTGTGAGCGTCTTGCCGAGATCCTTAAGGGCAAAGGCGTTACACTTTCTTACGGCGATATGGTAAACAGCGTTGCAAACTATGCAATTGTCTATCCGCCTTTCCCCTCACCTAAACTCAGGGTTCCCAAGACTGAGAAAAAGCTGAAGAAGATTGCCGCCGAAATTGTTTTAAAGACAAAGAAGGATTACCCCAGAGCGAGCCGCAGAGTCAGAGAGAAATTCGATTCCTTCATGGGACCTTACTTAGAGATCCAGGTATATGCGGACAATCCTTTTACAGTAAGTGACGACTGCATCTCCTGCGGGCTTTGCACACGCGTATGCCCCTGCAGTAATCTCACCATGGAGAACGGCAAGCCTAAGTTCAACCACCACTGCGCCAACTGCATGGCCTGCGTAACGAGTTGCCCCAAGCGCGCAATAGGTTACAATATTACAGAAGGTGACAGAAAGCTTCTGGACGCTTCAGGCAAAAAGACCCCGCTCGTTAAGATAATGGGACTGCCAAAAAGAAGAAAACTCTACAGAAATCCTTACATCACCACAGCTGATCTCACAAAGAACAGGGAGTAAAAATGGCCAAACGCGGAGAGACAAAAGAGAAGATCCTTATAGCTGCAACGAAGGTGTTTTTTGAGTACGGATATGAAGCAACATCCGTGAAGATGATAATCGAAGAAGCAGGAATAGTCACGGGTAGTTTCTATCACTTCTTCCCTTCCAAAGAAGCGCTCTTTGAAGCAGTCGTAGCACATTTTCTGCAAGGTTATTCAGAGCGCATCAGCACGATACTTTCTGACAGTTCGATGTCATTCGATCAGGTCGTAAACGCATTTCTTAACGAACTTCAATCTTCCATGAAGATTTACTACGATGTCCTTCAGGGCGACAAGCTCCACTGGACAGTACAGGCTTCTTTGAACGCTTTGCAATGCAACACGATGGTCGAAATGCTTGCGGTATATTTCTCCCGAATGAAGAGCGAAGGCAAAATCGAATACCTTATCGATGAAGATGACAAAACGGTCGCGCAGATCTTCTTCAGAGGATCGGAAGCGATCATTCACAGCGGCGATAAAAAGCGCGTAAACAAAAAGGCGCTTAAAGCAAAACTCCTGGATTTCTGGAGCAAGATAATCAGATTCTGATCACGCGTTCCACTTGTAGAGCCCGGCATAGATTCCGTTCTTCGCCATGAGCTCCTCGTGCGTGCCGCTCTCCTCGATCCCGTTTTCGGTAAGGACAAGGATACGCTCGGCATTCCTGACCGTTGAAAGACGGTGCGCGATGACCAGAGTCGTTCTGTTTTTCGCGAGCTTTTCCAAAGACTCTTTTACGATGTTCTCGCTCTCGTTATCGAGTGCGCTCGTTGCCTCATCGAAGATCAGGACAGGCGGGTTCTTAAGGAACACTCTCGCGATCGAGAGCCTCTGCTTCTGTCCGCCCGAGAGCTTGATTCCTCTCTGCCCGATGTCGGTATCGTAACCGTTCGGAAGCTCCATTATGAATTCGTGTGCATTGGCAAGCTTTGCCGCTTCGATTATCTCTTCCCTGGTAGATCCCGGCTTGCCGTAACTGATGTTCTCGATAACGGTTCCGGCGAAAAGATAGACATCCTGCTGCACGATTCCGATGTGGTCGCGAAGACTCTTGAGCTTGATGTCTCTGATGTCTTTTCCGTCGATCCTGATCGAGCCGCCGGTGACGTCGTAGAACCTCGGAATGAGGCTGCACAGCGTCGTTTTGCCGCCTCCTGAAGATCCGACCAGAGCAACATACGAACCGGCCGCAATATCCAGATTGATGTGCCTGAGGACCCTGTGCGCGCCCTCCTTGTATTTGAATGACACGTCATCAAAAACGATGTCGCCTTTGACGTCGCCCATATCAACCGCGCCATCTTTGTCCTTGATGTCAGGCTCGATGTTCATGATCTCCATGAATCTCTCAAAACCCGTATAGCCGTTCTGGAACTGCTCGGTAAAATCAACGATCACTCTGATGGGTTCAGTGAACGTGTTGATGTACAAAATGAACGCGATGAAATCCGGGATCTGCACGAGTCCGTCAGATATCAGTATCGCGCCCGCGATGATGACCGCGATGTTGATGAGAAGTATGAAAGCGGTCATGCCCGACTGGAACAGACCGAGATACAGATAGCTGTTCTTTTTCGATCTCAGGAAAGCGTCGTTGCCCTCCCTGAACTTCTCCATCTCGATGTCTTCATTTGCGAATGACTTAACGACCCTGATTCCGGAAAGGTTGTCTTCAGCTCTGGAGTTGATCTCGGCGACCTTCTGCCTGTTGGCTTTGAACGCTCTCCTCATCTTCTTGTTGAGGAGGAAAACAAACAGGAACATGAACGGAAGCAGTATGAACGCTGCCGCCGTCAGATATTTGCTGATACCCATCAGGATTATGAACGCACCTATTATCTTGATGAGTGAGATCACGATGTTCTCAGGTCCGTGATGCAGGAGCTCCGTTATCTCGAAAAGGTCATTCGTTATCCTGCTCATGAGCTGGCCGGTCTTCTGGTCATCGTAGAACGAGAATGAAAGCTTCTGAAGGTGTGAGAAGATCTCGGCGCGCATGTTGTATTCCATTTTCGCGCCCATGACGTGACCTACATTCGTGATGTAGTAATTCGAGAAAAACTGTATCACCACGAGCCCGACGAGTATCATGCCAAGATGGATGATCCTCTCCTTCGCGCCCGTCTCAAGATAGATGACTTCTGACGTTATGTAGCGCACGATGAGCGGCACGGCAAGCGCGATCGCGGAAGCCACGACGGCAAAGAACATATCCAGAAGGAATGTCCCCATGTATGGCTTATAGTAGCTGATAAGTTTCTTCAGATTCTTTCCCATTACTCAATGATCCCGCCGTGGAAATAGCACTCGTAGATCTGTTCTCCCTTGCAGCTTATGGTCTCATAACCCTGGAACCATTTGAATTCTCCTGTCACTATGCAATTGAATTCATAGTCGCCGTTCTTGTAATTCTCAGGTCCTCTGAAAGGCTTATCTTCAGGCACTCTTAGAAGTGCTTCCTTCAGAAAATCCCCACTGAAGTTGCCGCCTGTTACACGGCCAACATAGTTCATGCTCCAGAACGGTTTGCCGTCTTTCCACAACGCCTCTTCGCCTGCAAACTTGCCGCCTCCGAGGTATGTATCCAGGTACATCAGATCGTCTTCTTTATAGACCAGATCGTGTGAAGCAGGCCTTGAAGATTCAGTCTCCGCGCCCTTTCCGGCGTATGTCGCCTTCTTGGCTCTTATCAGAAAATCGATTATCCGTTTATCCATTTTTCCACCCCTTCAGATATAAAAGCTATTCTATCACAAGCCCGGTCGGTTTTAGGGACAAGATATTCATGCTAACATATGCATTAAGGGGATCTGTAAGGCATGAACATCAAACAGCTGAAAAAAGAGATACGTAAACTCGGTATCGACGAACGCAATTACAACATCTGCGATTGCGGTGTTTACGACGGCTGTTTCAACATCCTCAGCCACGATAACGGCAAGTGGGATATCTTCTACGGCGAAAAAGGAAAGAAGAAAGA
>JAEEGL016963044.1_pt1 | contig 25556 bp, 22 predicted proteins | sample 9134231 | NCBI WGS metagenome assembly JAEEGL01 (sample SAMN16246548, study PRJNA631951) | gut metagenome | biome: gut microbiome; feature: rumen; material: fiber-attached | host: Bos | place: Iran: Karaj | collected 2018-10
AACTAAGTCTCCCCGGGTGCACCGGGCCGTGGATTTGCACTTCAGGTCCGCAAACTGAAGCCTCCCGGGTGCCCCGGGCCGTGGATTTGCACCTCAGGCTCGCCAACGAATCTTCTCACCTGCCCCACCCGAGTGCAGATATCCCCTGAACTACATCTGAGCCTCCTCTGCAAGCGCCCGGGGGCAGACCAGCCCTCCTTCCCGGTGGCCTCCCAGCGCCCGGGGCAAGCCTTCCGGAAGCCGTATGCTCTTGGCGGTCCCCTTTTGTTTTTCAAGGGAGTTTATTATCTTTGCCCCCCATTTTTAACCAGACGTATTGAAAACATGAAAAAAAGCGAAAACATGAAAAGCGTTTATCTGCCGCTGCTTCTCGCCTTGTGCCTGTCCCTGGCGGGTCTGCATGCCGGCGCTCAGAACCGCAGCAAAAGTGTTTATGGTGAATTGCTGGGCGCCTCCCAGATGCTCGGCGTCAATTACGATGCACGGTTCAACAGCGGGGCGTCGGACGGATTCGGGTGGAGGACCGGCCTCGGTATCGGTTATGCCTATTCCTCTTCCGCCGTCGCCATCTCTTTCGCGGACGGCGAAATGGCGGTCGCATACAACCAGATGTTCCGGTTCGCGGTGCCACTGGAGGTAAACTATCTCTTGGGCAAGGGGAAATCCAAATTCGAAAGCGGCGCCGGTGCGATCGTATGCCTGGACAGGTATACGTCGGATACGGGGGGCGCCCCCGAGCAATCCTTCGGAGCCATCCCGTACCTCAGTCTGGGGTACCGCCTGGTGACGGACCGCGGATTCCTGATGCGGGTCGGCGCGGTGCCGCTGCTGGGTTTCTCCCCGTTCAAGGTCAGATTCTATCCCTACCTGGGATTCGGCTGGGCATTCTAGTCTTCCTGTCCGGAAACGGATTCCGGGATGGGGGTGTAGATGAGGGTGTTCTCGAGGTCGTTGCCGAAGCGGATTCCGTAGAAGGCGCCGGAAGGCGTGTCCACATGGTATAGGGCGGAGCGTACCGCCCCTTCGTGTTCCGAGACATACGCCGCGCAGGCGGCCTGCGCCTCTTCCGGCAGGAGCGTATCGTCCGGCAGGCGGAAGCGCGTTTCGGTCCAGGTCCAGTCCGCCAGGTTGCGGAGGCGGACCGTCTTGTCGCAGCCGTTGTCATCGATGTAGAACAAGTTGTCCCCGCCGTCGTTGGCGGCGCCCAGCAGCAGGGCGTCCGGATATTTCCCCCGGACGATCCGGATGGAGGAGCGGATGTCCTCCCACCAGACCGGGTTGTTGAAACAGGCGTGCTCCAGAGCCAGGAGCTGCCCGTCTTCCCCGATGAGGATGTCGTAGGAGAGGTTCTCGAAGGAGCGTTTCCCGTCGTCGTAGGGAGCCGTCACGTGGAAGTGGTAGAAGGTGCCGTCCATCCCGTTCCGACGGATTTCATAGATGTAGCTGTTGTCGCTGCCGTAGTCCTCGCCTCGGATTCCCGTCGAGAGGTAGGTCATGTATACCTGGAAAGGAATCTGGTCGGCGAACCGCCGCTTGTCCGGCGACTTGGCCGTCATCAGCCATTCTCCCTGCCGGTAGAGGGCCACCCCGGGAATCCCGTCCGCGTCGACGAATTCGACCCGCGTTTCGTCTCCCTCGTATCCCGTTCCGTCCGCCACGTACCCGATGACGCTGCCGATGACCTGCGCGCCGGAGTGCCGGTCGGAAAAGTCACGCAGCAGGGCGGCGGAGAGGCGCGGGGCCGCCGGGGCCGTCGGCCCGGCCGTGTCGCAGGAGAGGGCGAGCGGAAGGGCGGGCAGCAGCGCAAGCAACAGTTCCAGTATCTTCGTTTTCATCGTATTCGGTTTATAATTGGGGGGCAAAGATACAAAAAAACCGTATATTTGTCCCAAGTTGATGCCCCATGTTCGAGAAGATCGTTTCCTTGCTCAATGACATCGTCTGGAGTCCGCTGCTGGTGGTGCTCCTGGTCGGTTCCGGCGTGTATTTCTCCTTCCGCACCCGCTTTGTCCAGGTCCGCCGTTTCGGACTGATGGTGCGCTCCCTCTTCGCCAAGTCGGAGCGGACGCCGGACGGCAGGAAACACGGCATTTCCTCCTTCGAGGCGTTTTGCGTGGCCCTTTCGGGCCGGGTGGGCACCGGGAACATCGTCGGCGTCGCCACGGCCATCGCACTCGGCGGCCCCGGCGCCGTCTTCTGGATGTGGATCATCGCCTTCTTCGGCGCCTCCACGGCCTTCATGGAGTCCACGCTCGCCCAGCAGTACAAGTTCCGTCATGCGACCGGATACCGCGGCGGACCGGCCAGCTACATCGAGAAAGGGCTGAACGCCCGGTGGCTGGGCGTGCTCTTCTCCGTCCTGTGCCTGGTCGGCTACGGCACCTTCCTGCCCACCGTGCAGGCCAACGGCGTGGCGGGGGCGCTCGGCAACACCTTCCACCTGTCGCCCCTCGTCTCCGGGCTCGGCCTGGCCTTCCTGCTCGGTCTCGTCATCATCGGGGGCATCAAGAGCATCGCCCGGGTGGCTTCCATCGTGACGCCGTTCATGGCCCTGGGCTACATCGTCATCACGCTCGTCGTCATCGCCCAGCACATCGACGCCGTCCCCGGCGTGCTGCGGGCCATCGTCACGAACGCTTTCGGCATCCGGCCCGTCGCCGGCGGCATCCTGGGATCCACCATCATGATGGGGGTCAAGCGGGGCATTTTCTCCAATGAGGCGGGCCAGGGCGGCGGCGCCATCGTGTCCGCTTCGGCCGCCGTATCGCATCCGGCCCGGCAAGGCCTGGCGCAGGCGTTCTCGGTCTATGTGGACACCCTGCTCATCTGTACGGCCACGGCGCTGATGATCCTCTGTGCGGGCACGTACAACATCTTCGACGCCAAGACGGGCGAACTGCTCGTCGCCAGCGCGCCGCAGCTGGGCGACAATTACGTCGGCTTCACCCAGGTGGCCGTCGATTCCGTGCTGTCCGGCTTCGGCGGCACCTTCGTCGCCGTCGCACTGGTCTTCTTCGTGTTCACCACCGTGATGGCCTATTATTTCTACGGCGAATCGAGCATCATCTATTTCTTCGAGGGGCGTCCGGGCAGAGAGAAGGCCGAGAAGGCCTGCATCTGGGTCTTCCGCTTCGTGCTGCTCGGCATGGTCGTCTTCGGCTCGCTGCGCGAGGCGGGCGTGATCTGGCAGTTGGGCGACGTGGGCGTCGGCCTGACGGCCTGGATCAACGTGCTCGCCCTGCTGATCCTGTGCCCGAAAGCCGTCCGCGCCCTGCGCGACTACGAGTCCTCTCTCCGGAAGTAGATCCGGTTCAGCCCTTCTTGAACTTTTCCATGAATGCCAGCGCGCTCTGCACGCCCAGCTGGACGATGCCGCCGAGACAGAGCAAGAGCCCTCCGATCCCGGCGGCGATGATGCCTTTCAAGCCGAGTTCGTAGGTCAGGTCTTCTTCGGACAGGAACAAGGCGACGAACACCCCGATTCCGGCGAACAGGAGAAGGTTGCCGTAGATGCTCATCCAAGTCAGTTCCCTGCTTTTTTTCTTTTCATTGTCGACGCGGTTGGCCGGCGCCGGCGTTTCGGATGCTTTTTCTTCCAGCCATGCGCCGCAGTAGCGGCATTTTTTTGCCGAGGCCATGATTTCATTCCCGCAATGCGGGCATTTTTTCTTCGCTTCTTCCATTATTCCGTTATTCAAAGAGTTTTCCGAGTGCGTTCCCCAGGAAATTCCCGAAGCCTTCCACGGCGTCTTTTGCCTTCTGCCAGGGGACGGATTCCAGCCGGTTGCCGTTCCAGTCGTAGTAGTGGTTTTCCCCGTTGGATAAATTCACCTCTATGTAGTTGTCCCAGAAATAGGCGAACTTCCCGGAATCCAGCAACGTCATTTCCCCCGAGTTCACATCGATCCGGAGCACCTTTTTCCCGTTTTGTTCCGAGGTGATGATGAAAATACCGGTACGGTCCCTGGACAACCGTTCTTCCGAACTGACCGGGAAGTCGGCCGCTTTTTGCCGGTTTTCATCGAAAAGCGCGAGGTGATGGGTTTTCTTGTCGGGGTACTTGTAATAGTAAACGCATTTATTTCCGTACACATCGAACACGTGAAAAGTCTCCGAATCGATGCCGTTCGCTTTCATGAAATACCGCAGCCCGGTATGCTTTTCGGCCAGATTGCCGGAGAAGTCCACGCGGTACCAGGTGTCCAGGATGGAAAAGACTGCTCCGTTTCCGTCCGTCTTGAAGGAGGTGCAGTATTCCGGAACGAGCTGGTTTTCAAGCCTTCTGGCTCCGATTGCATAGTGTGCCGCATTGAAGGAATCCCCTCTTTTCACGATGAACAGGATATTCCTTTTGTCCGGAGAAAGCAAGGGCTCGACTTGCTGCACGTCGTCGTAGACGGAGAGGCCTTCCTGGTCCTTCAGGGAATACAGGACAAGCCGGTTCCCGGCGTGATAGAGAACATACGGGTTCTCCTTCTCCGTGCTCTTCGCGAATACGGTCGCATCGGAGGGGAGCGACGCGATGAATCCGTCCGCCCTTTTCTGGTAATTGGTGCAGGAGCAGCAGCCGGCCAGGAGCGCGATGAAGGCGATCACTTTTTTCATGGGAATACGATCAGCGTTCATGCAAGGATACATTGAGGGTTTTGGAAGGATTCCGAGCCAGGTCGTAGTCCTCCTTGCTGGCGTATTTCGTCCACGTCCCCTGCAATGCGGTCGCGCTGATGATGTCATCGCCGGCCAGTTCCAAGTCGAACCGCTCCAGCCATTCATCGGAATACAACAGCAGCAGGGTCTCCCTCCCCATGTCGATGTCGAGCCAGTCGCCCTCGAGGGAGAATTCGTACGAACGGCCTTCGTAACTGTATTCGCCATGGACAGGGTCCCCGGGCTCTCCAAGATTCATGTGCGCGAGGGACATCGAGATCCGGTACGTTTTCCCGCCCCCGGTCATCGTCCCTTCGAATTCGCTGTACAACCATCGGCCTTCATCTCCGTTTTCCGGATTCTCGTAAGAGCCGTCGTCTTCTTCAGGGCTCTCCGCGGCCGGATTCCCCTGGGTCCCCGGAGATGTGGAGGACATGGAAGGAGCGTTGCTTTGGACGAAGATCTCCGTCGCCGGGCCTTTCGCCGGCCTTCTCCCGACGAAAAGGAAAACAACGGCAGCGATGAGCGCCAGCGCGGCCGGGACGGCGGCGAAGAGCCACGCTCTTTTATGCGTTGTCTTGTCATGCCCTTGTTTTTCAGCGGGTAACGTTTCTCCGCAGATGGGGCATTCCGTGGCGTTGGCGGGAATGATTTCTCCGCAATACGGGCAGGTCCTCTTTTTCATGGTTGGAATGATATTGTGTTTGACAAAAATCGGCATACTCTTTCCCTTTGTCAAGGTCATATCCGGGTCATTTGGGGGGCAGGAATGCCTTTGGTGGCAGGATTATGCATTTGTTTTCTTACCTTTGTGTGATGACTGCATTGCTTCGATATCTGTCCGTGCCGCTTTGCCTGGCCGTTCTGGCGGGCGCCTTTTCCTGTTCCCGCACCCTTCCTCTGCCCGGACGCCCCGGGGAGGAAGATCCTGCCTCGCCGGAAGCGTCCGTGGGCGCGGACGGCGTCGTCATTCCGGACGAAAACTTCCGGGCTTGGATTCTCTGGAACTATGACACGGACAAGGACGGCCTGCTCAGCGAGGAAGAAGCGGAGGGTGTGACGAAGATCGAACTCTCGTCGCAGGACATAAAGACGCTGGACGGGATCCAGTTTTTTCCCAATCTGGTACACCTGCATGCCAGCGGAAGGGACGAGGAGCATCCCGGCGGCCTGCAGGAAGTGGACTTGACGCATAATCCGAAACTGGTCCACATTTACTTGGTCAGCAACAGGATCCGGACGCTCCGTCTGGGTGACCACCCGGATCTCGACCACCTTGCGCTGTCGTTCAATGCCCTGGAGGAACTGTCCATGCAACACTATCCGAAACTCACCTTGCTGCAAGTGTCATACAATCATCTGCAAGGGATCGATGTCCGCGGTATGGACGAACTGACGCAATTCGATTGCGACAACAACCCCCTGCGGGAAATCCTTCTGGGCAATGCCCGCCTGGATTCGTTCCGCTGCGAAGGAACCCGTGTGCAGACGCTGGATTTTTCCGACTGCCCGAGGATGAACACGGTCTGCTGCACTTCTTGTCCGGAGCTGACGACGATTTATCTCGCCAAGGGGCAGGTGCTCGGCAGCCTTCGCTGTGATGAAAACGTGCAAATCGCATATCATGAATGAGTTTTCCCAAGAACTGGCGTATTTGCGGGATGCGGTCCGCTCCGTATTCGGCGGACCGGTAGAGACCTCCAACGATTTTGAAGCGCTTTCTTTCCGGATTGCAGAAAAAACGGGTCAGCCGCTGTCCGCCTCGACCCTCAAGCGTTTCTACGGGTACATGTCCCTGCACCCGAAACCCAGGATGGCGACGCTCGACGTCCTGGCGCGTTTCATCGGCCGGGAGGATTTCCGCGACTTGTCCCGCGCCTTGCAGGAAGGATCCGCTTTCCTTGCAGGTGAAACGCTGGATTGCTCCGCTCTTGCCCCGGGCAGGGAAGTGGCCATCCGCTGGCTGCCGGACCGGCAGGTGCGCTTGCGTCACGGCGCCGGTGACTTTTTCGAAGTGGTCGACCCCGGGACATCGAAACTGCGCAAGGGAGATGTTTTTTCCATCTCCCGTATCTTGAAGGGGCATCCGCTCTATCTGACGGATATCCGGCGTGACGGCGAACCGCTTCCCGCCTACGTGGCCGGGCGTACGGCGGGGATACAAGAAATCGTAGTCTATTGAACGTCAGCGTCCTCGATCATTTCCGTAGCCTGTCGGAAAAGTTCGTCGACCGTCTCCACGTCGACGGAATCCGCCGGTGGCGTTTCCGGTGCGGGATCGTCCGTCCGGTCGGCGGCCTGGTGGAGGAGCAAGCAGAGGACTGCCGCCACAAGGACCGTGCACGCCAGAAGAATCGGCCAGCGGCGGGGCCGGAGCAGGGCTTCCCGAATCTGTTCCACATCCGCGAAACGCTCTTCCCGGTCCGTCCGGGAGCATCGTGCCGCCGTCTTTTTCTCCCCGGGCAGCAGCAGGGCGATGACCTTGCCCAGCGACCAGATGTCCGCCCGGTTGTCCACTTCCGTCCCGTTCCGCAGTTCCGGCGCGGCGAAGGAAGCGGTGCCCGCCGGTCCTTTCAGGACGGTGAAGGCGTCCGCGTCGGAGCAGCCGAAATCGATGAGCTTGAGATTCTTTCCGTTGTGGGTGACCATCAGGTTTGCGGGCTTGATGTCGCGATGGATGATCTGTTTTGCATGCAAGTAAGCGAGGGCGTCGCAAAGCTGGAGCACCCACTTGCGCGCCGTTGCCTTGTCCGGGCGCCGCTCCGCCAGGATGTCCGCCAGGGAGCGTCCGTCGATCCATTCCATTTCGATGCAGTTCCCGAGGCCCGGTTCGGAAACGAATCCGTACACTTCACAGATGGAGGTGTGCGTGAGGCTGTATCCGATCTCGTATTCCTTGCGGAGCAGGGTTTCGTAACGGGCATCGCCCCGGAAGCCGGGTTTCAGCGCTTTCAGGGCGCGGAGCCGGCCTCCTCTGTCGACGACATGGATCTCGCTCCATCCGTCGCGGGAGGCATGCACAAGACGCGGGGCGGCCGTATCGCGCCGTTCCGCCAGGCCGTCAGGCCCGGAAAAGAATGCGGAATCTTCAGACATCGGAGCCAAAGATAGTCAATTTTATGTATTTTAGAGGGTGATGCGTTTTTTCAGGTTCATCTTGCTGGCCGTCTTGCTGCTTTCCTCTCCGCTACTTCGTGCGCAGGAGGACTGGGACGCCGTGCTGGACAAGTATGAACAGATCGCCCTCCGCTGCCGTGACCTCCGTTCGCGTGCTTCCGGCGAGGTGGTCGCCCGGCAGGAGGTGACGTCGTTGTTGACGGAGCTCATCCGTCTGCGCGGCATTCTTCGGCAAGCTTCCGGGAAAATGACCCCCGTCCAGCGGGAGCGCTATGCCCGGATTCGGGCCTCCTACCTGGGAGAAACGGCGGCGGAACCGGAACCTCCTGTCCGGGAGCAGGGGCGCCCTGTGCCGCCCCGGCCGCCCGGAGCTTCCGGACGTCCCGTCGTTCCCGTCAGGCCGGAAGGACCCGTCCGGCTCCCGTGGGCGGGCATCCTCCCCGCCGCCGCGCCGATGCCGTCCGTCCGGGCATCCTGGTCGGGAAGCCCTGCCTGTCTCGCCGGTGAAAGCCATCCCTTCACGGCGTCCGCCGTCCCCCGCCCTGCGTGGCACGTGTCGGCCGTCGCGCTTGCCGCTTGGGGCGATTCCCGGCAGGGAGGCCTCCACTTGCAGTGCCTGCGCGGCCTCTGGGGCGGGTATGTCGCCGCGCGGACCAGCTTTTCGTCAACCGCGGCGGTGTACGAATGCACGTCGGACGGCGGAACCTCCTCCGGTGGACGGTTCCGTCCCGATGGCAGCGCGCGGCTGGGAGAACGGAACCTTTCCTGCGGCGTCGTCCGCACCCTGCTTCCTTGGCTGGACGTTTACGCCGGCGCCGGATTCGGCACGTCGGTCCTCGCCTGGCGGGACGATGCGGGGGTTTGGGCGCGCGTGTCGGACTATTCCGCCTCCGGACCGTCCCTGGACGCGGGCATCCTCGTTTCCCGGGGCCGGTGCTGCCTGCTCGGCGGAGTCTCCTGGCTGACGCCCCGGCCCGTCTCCGGCCCGTTCCCGCCGGTCTTTTCCGTCGGGTTGGGCATGCGTCTGTAAAGGGAACTCTTTTGCAATTACGGAAAAATACTTATTTTTGTCCGATTGGAACGTAAAAGCATGATGTACAAACGCGTTTTATTGAAATTGAGCGGCGAAAGCCTGGGCGGCCCGCAGGGCCGGGGCCTCGACACCGACAGCCTCAGGAAGTTTTCGAAGGAGATCGCGGACGCGGCGAAGGCCGGTCTGCAGGTGGCCGTCGTGAACGGCGGCGGCAACATCTTCCGCGGCCTGCAGGGCCTCGACAAGGGCTTCGACCGCGTGGAAGGCGACCGGATGGGGATGCTGGCGACGATCATCAACGCCCTGGCGCTCAGCCAGTTCATCAAAGATGAAGGTGTCAATGCGGAAGTCTTCTCCGCCACGCCGATGGAACCGCTGGTGCGCTACTACAACCGCGACAACGCCGTCCGCGTCCTCGAGGAAGGTGGCGTGGCGTTGATCGCTGGCGGGACGGGGAATCCCTTCTTCACGACGGATTCCGGCGCGGCGCTCCGCGCGCTCGAGATCGGGGCGGACGCCCTGCTCAAGGGGACGCGGGTGGACGGCGTCTACACCGCCGATCCCGAGAAGGACCCCTCCGCCGTCCGCTATGACACGCTTACGTTCGACGAAGCCCTTTCCCGTCACCTGAAGGTGATGGACCAGACGGCGTTCGCCCTCTGCAGCGAGGGGAACATGCCGGTCATCGTCTTCGATATCGGCCAGGCGGGCAACCTGACGCAGCTCGTCCGCGGCGGAAAAGTCGGAACCCTCGTGCATAAATAAACTGAAAAAGAATAATACCATGTTGACAGAGAAAGCCAAAGAAATCCTGGGCAACGCTTCCGACAAGATGATGGAGGCCGTCGCCTTCCTGGAGGAGGACCTCAAGACCTATCGGGTCGGCAAGGCCAATCCCTCCATCCTCAACAATGTGACGGTGGACTATTACGGCACCCAGACCCCGGTCATGCAGGTCGCTTCCGTCACGACGCCCGACGCGCGGACCATCGCGATCCAGCCGTGGGAGCGGAACATGATCCCCGTGATCGAGAAAGCCATCATGGCCGCGAACCTGGGCTTCACTCCGCAGAACAACGGCGAGGTCATCCGCTGCCCCATCCCCCCGCTCACGGAGGAGCGCCGCAAGGAGCTGATCAAGAAGGCGAAAGCGGCCGGCGAGAACACCAAGATCGCCATCCGCAACTGCCGCCGCGACGCCGTCGACGCGCTGAAGAAGGCCGAAAAGGCCGGCGAGTTCTCGGAGGATGTCCGCGGGGAAGGAGAGACCGAGGTCCAGAAAGTGACCGACACCCACACCAAGAAGGTGGACGAGATGGTCGCCGCCAAGGAAAAAGAAATCCTGACGGTATAGTTCCATCTTTCGAATATTTTCCTATATTTGCAGTGTTATGCCTGGTACACGATTTTACTGCGCGTTTTATTTCGGGTTCTATTATCTCGGCGATGATAGGACGGACGGCGTGCAGTAATGTGGCGTGAACCATGCAATTGCGAAACAGGCTGTCCGGGGTTGTGCCGGGCAGCTTTTTTTTGATGGACGCGCGAATATGAAAAGGATTGCGATTCAAGGATACCGGGGCAGCTTCCACGAGGAAGCGGCGCAGCAGTTCTATGCGGCCCGCGGCGAGCAGGCCGACGTGGTGGAATGCGGCACCTTCGCCGACTTGTTCCGCGCCCTGGACGAAGGGCGGGCCGACGCGGCGGTGATGGCGATCGAGAACACGATCTCCGGCGGGCTGCTGCCCAATTTCGAACTGCTCCGCGCCCATCCGTACCGGATCACGGGCGAGATCTACATCCCCATCCACCAGAACCTGATGGCCCTGCCCGGCCAGCGGCTGGAAGACATCCGTGAGGTGCGGACGCACTACATGGCCATCAACCAGACCCGGCAGTACTTCGAGCAGCAGTGCCCGTGGATCACGATGGTGGAGTCGGAAGACACGGCCGGAAGCGCCGCGCAGGTCGCCCGGGAGGGCCTCCGGGGCGTCGGCGCCGTGGCGTCCGTCCTGGCGGCGGAACGCTTCGGCCTCGAGATCCTCGCCCGCAGCATCGAGACGTACAAGCAGAATTTCACCCGCTTCCTCATCCTCGACGAGGCCGTCGAACTGTCCCGCCGCGCCATCGACAAGGCGTCGCTCTGCTTCACCCTGCCCCACAAGCCGGGTTCGCTCGCCCAGGTGCTTACCATCCTGTCGTTCTACGACATGAACCTCACCCGGATCCAGTCGCTGCCCATCCCCGGCGTCCAGTGGCAGTATTTCTTCTACGCCGACATCCGGTTCGGCGCCTACGACCGCTACCGCCAGGCGCTGCGGGCCGTGAAGCCCCTGATGGCCGACCTGCGGATCCTGGGGGAATACAAAAGGTGCGAAAACGAAAATGACTGACAAGATGATCATACAGCCCGCCCGCCGGACCGCCTCGGTCCGGGAATACTACTTCTCGCGGAAACTGCGCGAGATCGACGCGCTGAACGCCGCCCGGCAGGGCTGCGGCGAGCCCCGGGTGATCAACCTGGGCATCGGCGCCCCCGACGGCATGCCGCCGCAGCCCGCCGTCGACGCCCTCGTGGCGTCCGCCCGCGAACCCGGCAACCACGCCTACCAGAGCTATGTCGGCCTGCCCGCCCTGCGCGAGGCCTTCGCCCGGTGGTACGCCCGCTACTACGGCGTCACCCTCGACCCGTCCTGCGAGATCCAGCCCCTCGTGGGCTCCAAGGAGGGCATCCTGCTCATCTCCCTGGCCTTCGTCGACCCCGGAGACAAGGTGCTGGTGCCCGATCCCGGGTATCCCACCTACTCTTCCGCGTCGCGGCTGGTGGAGGCCGAGATCATCCCGTACGACCTGCGGGAGGAGAACGGCTGGTGGCCGGACTTCGACGCGCTGGAGCGGATGGACCTCACCGGCGTCAAGTTGATGTGGACGAATTATCCGCACATGCCCACCGGCGCCAAGGCGAGCCCGCAGCTGTACGACCGCCTGGCCGCCTTCGCGCGCGCTCACGGCATCCTCGTCGTCAACGACAACCCCTATTCCTTCATCCTCAATCCGGAACCGGGGTCGATCCTGGCGGCGGAGGGGGCCGCCGGCTGCGTGCTGGAGCTCAATTCGCTCAGCAAGGCGCACAACATGTCGGGCTGGCGCATCGGCATGGTCGCCGGGGCGAAGGAACTGATCGCGGAAGTGCTGAAGGTGAAGAGCCAGATGGATTCGGGCATGTTCAAGCCGCTGCAGCTCGCGGCGGTGGAGGCCCTTTCCCAGGGCCCGGAATGGTTCGAGGCCCTCAACCGGGAATACGCCCGGCGCCGGGTCGAAGCCGGCCGGATCTTCGATGCGCTCGGCGTCCGTTACGACGGCCGTTCCGCCGGCCTGTTCCTGTGGGGACGGGTGCCCGGGGAGGGAGACGGTGAGCGCTCCGCCGGCGAGGCGCTCAGCGACCGCATCCTGCAGGAAGCGGGCGTCTTCATCACCCCGGGATTCATCTTCGGAAAGAACGGCCGGGCATATGTCCGCATTTCGCTCTGCGCGAGCGTCCCCGTCCTGCAGGAAGCACGGGAGCGGATTGTCTCCAAGTTGCATCTATAAAAAAGGAAACATATGGAACAGAACAAGATACAGCGTGAACCGCAGCGGACCGTCGGCATCGTCGGACTCGGCCTCATCGGCGGCTCGATGGCCATCGACTTGAAGCGCCGCGGATTCGCCGCGCAGATCCTGGGCGTGGAGGCGGACAGCGTGAACGCCTCCGCGGCGGAGAAGATCGGCCTCGTCGACAGTGTCGTTCCCCTGGAGGACTGCATCGACCGGAGCGACATCATCATCCTGGCCGTGCCCGTGGGAGCCGCCGTGGCGATCCTGCCCCGGATCCTCGACCGCCTGGCGGAGACGCAGGCGCTCTCCAAGACCGTCCTGGACACCTGTTCGACCAAGGGGCAGATCGTCCGGTGCGTGCATTACCATCCGTTGCGCCGGCGCTACGTGGCGACGCACCCGATGGCCGGCACCGAGTACAGCGGTCCGTGGGCGGCCCAGCCGAACCTGTTCGACTCGCGGGCGTGCATCTTCGCCAACGCGGAGGAATCCGACCCGGCGGCCGTCGCCCTCGCGGAGCGGCTCTATGACACGCTCGGCATGCGCCCGATCTACATGGCCGCCGACCAGCACGACATCCACACGGCCTATGTTTCGCACATCTCCCACGTGACGTCCTTCGCCCTCGCCCTCACCGTCCTGGAGAAGGAGCGCGACGAGAAGCACATCTTCGACCTGGCTTCCGGCGGTTTTTCTTCCACGGTCCGGCTGGCGAAGAGCTCTCCCGAGATGTGGGTGCCGATCCTGATGCAGAACCGCGACAACGTCCTGCGCGTCATCGACACGTACCTCGACAAGATGCAGCAGCTGCGGCAGGCCATCGCCGACTATGACGAAGCGGGCACGGACCGGCTCATCCGCGACGCCAACCGCATCAAGAAAATCATCCGGTAATCATTTAATAAATAAAGGTATATGGAACGGACATTGGACATTATTCCCGTATCGCAGTGGGGCTTTTTCGACGAGCGCATCCCCCCGCTTGTCATCGCCGGCCCCTGCAGCGCAGAATCCGAACTGCAGATGATGATGACGGCGAAGGGGCTCGCCTCCTTCGGCATCCACGTCTTCCGCGCCGGCATCTGGAAGCCGCGCACCCACCCGGGCTCCTTCGAGGGCGTGGGCACGAAAGGGCTCCGCTGGCTCCAGAAGGTGAAGCAGGAATACGGCATGAAGGTCTGCACGGAGGTGGCCTGCGAGAAGCATGTCTTCGAGTGCATCAAGTACGGCGTCGACATGGTCTGGATCGGGGCGCGCACCACGGCGAACCCCTTCCTGGTCCAGGAGATCGCGGACGCCCTGCAGGACACGGACATCCCCGTGCTCGTCAAGAACCCCGTCAATCCCGACCTCGACCTCTGGATCGGGGCCCTGGAGCGGCTGGGCCGCGCCGGCCTGCGCAAACTCGGCGTCATCCACCGCGGCTTCTCGACGACGGAACGCCTGCCGTACCGCAACGCACCCGGCTGGCAACTGGCGGTCGAACTGCGCACCCGGTACCCGGACGTCCCCTTCTTCGCGGACCCGAGCCACATGGGCGGCGCGCGCGAACACCTGCTTCCGCTGTCGCAGCGGGCGATGGACCTGGGGCTCGACGGGCTGATGATCGAGTCGCACTGCGACCCGTCCTGCGCCCTGTCCGACGCCCGGCAGCAGATCCTTCCCGAAGACCTGAAGGTCCTGCTGGAGAGCCTGACGGTCCGCCGCAAGGACACCGACGACAAGGAGTACAACGAGAACATCGAACAGCTCCGCGCGCGCATCGACGTCATCGACGAGAACCTGCTGGACGCCCTGCGCTCCCGGATGGAAATCTCGCGCAAGATCGGCCAGTTCAAGAAGTCGCACAACATCGCGATCGTGCAGGCCTCGCGGTGGGAGTCGCTGCTCGCGGGGATGATCCGCCGCGGCGGCGAGTACGGACTGCCGGAATCGTTCGTGACGGCCGTTTTCACCGCCATTCACGAAGCTTCTGTGGACGAACAGAACAAAATAATGGAGGGGCAGTAAAATTTTTTACATTACATTTTAACAATAATCGGCCCCTTTTTTATGAAATGTAAAATCCTTTGGCTCGAAATCTCCGGAAATTGGTTTCAATTAAACGATATAAGCGTTCCGTCGGATAAGAAAGGGCCAAAGAATCAATTTTTTGCATAATTGATAAATTATTCGTTCCTTTGACGAAATTTCCTATAATAGGAGACGAATGAAGCAGGAAATTGTTGCATTCAATTTATATTAAGTTTAACAAAGTTTTAAGCTTATGAGTAAAAAGTTATTCTCTTTGCTGCTGTGCTTCGTGCTTGGCATGGGCGCGGCATTTGCTCAGACGCGGACGGTTTCGGGAACCGTGACGGACGCCTCCAACGGCGAGCCGTTGTACGACGCAACCGTGCTGTTGAAGGGGAGTACTTCCACGTACACCCAGACCGACAACCTCGGTAACTTCAAGATCACCGTGCCTGGGAACGGCGTCCTCGTCGTCAGTTTGATGTCGTATGAATCGCAGGAAGTTGCGATCGACGGGAGGACGCAGATCAACATCGCGTTGAAACCTGACGCACAGTTCCTCGAGGACGCCATCGTCGTCGCTTACGGAACGGTCCGCCGCGAGGCCAACACGGGTAGCGTCTCTTCCGTGAAGAGCGATCAGCTCGCCTCGGTCCCGGCGACTTCTGTCGATAAGATGCTCTCCGGTAAGATGGCCGGTGTGTCCATCACCTCCGGTTCCGGACAGCCTGGTTCCACTTCCACGATCCGTGTCCGTGGTACCTCCTCCATCAACGCCGGCAACGAGCCCCTCTGGGTCGTCGACGGTATTCCCGTGATGGCTGAAGACTTCCGCCAGCTTTCCAACGTGGGTGTGGGCGGCGGTTCCTCCTCCACCTTCATCAACCCGAACGACATCGAGTCCATCACCATCCTGAAGGATGCGGCTGCGGCTTCGGTCTACGGCTCCCGCGCCGCGAACGGCGTCATCCTCGTGACGACCAAGAGCGGCAAGGTGGGCAAGGCCAAATTTACGGCCCGCGCCAAATACGGTATGTCGCAGCTCATCAACGACCGGAACCTCCGCCCGCTCACGGGCAGCGAGCTCCTCGAATACCGGAGGGTCTGCGCCGTCAATGCCGGTTTCAATCCGGACGATCCTTCCTCGCAGTATTATTTCCCGACTTCCCTGCTCCAGAACGGTACGACCAACTGGTACAAGGAACTTACCCGTCTGGGCAAGCTGCAGGAATATGAAGTCAACGCCCAGGGCGGCAACGACAAGGGATCCTTCTATTCCTCCCTCGCCTTCCATGACAACCAGGGTGTCTTCTACGGCCAGGACTACAAGCGTATCACCGCCCGTGTCAACGCCGACTACCGCCTGACCCGCAGCCTGCAGGCCGGCGCCAAGGTCAACGTGAGCTACGCGGATTCGCACTCCGGCCAGATGGGTAACCTCTACTATTCCAACCCGCAGTATGCGATGTGGGCGATCAAGCCCTGGACGCCGCTGCGCAATCCGGACGGGACGTGGAACATGAGCATCCCCGAGAACTCCGACACCAACCCGCGGGCCATCGCCGAATACCAGACGTACAACGATGAGGACTACCGCTTCAACGGAACGTTCTTCCTCGAGTGGAAGCCCATCGAGAAGCTGACCTTCAAGACCACGAACGGCGCCGAGGTGCTGGCCGACTATTCCCGCCAGTACTGGGATCCGTACACCCACAAGGGTACGTCCGCCCTCTTCACCTACTGGAGCCGCGACAACCGCTACACCACATCCAACACGGCGGCGTACGACGACGCCTGGGGCGACCACAACCTCCACGTGCTGGCCGGCCAGGAGGCGTTCATCGACTCGTATGAACTCCTCGGCCTGAGCTCCCCGAACGTCGATACGGCGATTCCTTACCCGACGACTTCCACCGGTGCGCAGGATGAAGGTGACTACAACTTCAACGAGACCTCGTTGCTCTCCTTCTTCGGCGTGCTCAACTACAACTACGCCAACAAGTACTTCTTCTCCTCTTCCATCCGTCACGACGGTTCCTCCGTCTTCGGCGAGAACAAGCGCTGGGGTACCTTCTGGTCCGTGGGCGGTTCCTGGAACATCGCGAAGGAGAACTTCTTCCAGGCTTTCACCCCGTATGTGAACCAGCTCAAGCTGCGTGCCTCCTACGGTGTCAACGGTAACAACAACATCTCCGCCTACCGCGCCTACGGCGTGTATGCGACGGTGACGTACAACAACTTCGTCGGTCTCGCTCCTTCCCGTCCGGCCAATCCGGACCTGAGCTGGGAGCTCAACAAGACCTGGAACGTCGGTCTGGACTTCGGTTTCTTCGACAACCGCATCACGGCATCCGTCGACTACTACAACCGTCTCACCGACAACATGCTGCTCTCCAAGCAGGTTCCCTACACCACCGGTTTCGGCAGCAACTTCATGAACATCGGCGCCCTGCGCAACCGCGGTCTGGAGTTCCAGATCGACGGGACGATCATCCAGAACAGCGACTGGCTGTGGACGGCGGGCTTCAACATCGCCTTCAACCGTTCGAAGGTGCTGGATATCGGCGACAGCGAATACCTGGTCGCTTCCGATTCCCGTATCGACGACACCACGGCGACCCGTATCGTCAAGGGCCGCAGCCTGTACACCTACTATCTGCGCGACTGGTACGGCGTCAACCCCTCGACCGGTGACGGTCTGTGGTGGACGGCCGACGGCAAGCTCACCTCCGACGTGAACCGCGCCCAGTACATCTATACCGGTTCTCCGGAGCCCAAGGCGATCGGCGGTTTCAATACCAGCCTCTCCTGGAAGGGCTTCAACCTCTCCGCCTGGTTCGACTATTCGGTGGGCCAGAAGGTGCTCATCACCAACGGCTACATCGACGATGGTTACGACATGACGACGAACATGACGACCCTGGCGCTGAACTACTGGAAGAAGCCCGGTGACACGGGCGTCTCCCCGAAGCCGGTGGCCGGTCAGCCCGGACGTTATTTCGTCGGCTACTCCACCCGTTTCCTCCAGGACGGCAGCTATCTCCGTATCAAGGACGTCACCCTTTCGTACAACCTTCCGGAGAAGCTCCTGAACAGCACGAAATTCTTCAATGGCGTGCGTGTCTACGTGAGTGCACTCAACGCGTACACGTTCCACCATCTCGACGCGCTTGATCCGGAAGTCGGTATCCTCGGTAATGTCCAGCAGGGTGCCAACTCCATGGTCAAGTCCCTGATCGGCGGTGTTGAAATCTCCTTCTAAAATGACGACAGTTATGAAAAGAACGATATTATATGCAATGACGGCCGTGGCGCTTCTTGCTTTCGCCACGGGTTGCGGAAAGGATTTCCTTACCAAGGCGCCGGTGCTTTCACAGAGTACGGAACTGACGGTGGCTTCCTATGATGGCCTCAACAAGGCGACGGCTGGAGCATACTATTACATCTCCACGACCGGCTGGTACGGTTCCGACTGGGTCATCGAGTCCGAGATGCGTTCCGGCAACGGCGTGAAATCCAACTACAAGAACTCCAACCGCAGCACCCAGGGCTACACCTGGAACTATACCAAGGACAATACGAACACCACGATGTGGGCCTACTGCTACTACACCGTGGCGATGGCCAACAATGTCATCGACAACCTCGAGGGCAAGGAGACCGGCAGCGTCACCGCGCAGGACCTGAACAACCTCAAGGCCGAGTGCCTCTTCCTCCGTGCGTTCGCCCACTTCGAGACGGTCCTCCTTTTCGGCCAGCCTTATACCTATCAGCCCGAGAGCCTGGGTATCCCGTATGTCTTCCATACCGATCCTGCCGGCAAGCCCGAGCGTGAGACCGTGAAGACGGTTTACGAGAACGCTGTCGCCGACCTGCTGGAGGCGGAGAAGATCATCGATCCCGAATATGTCCGGGCCGGTGTCGCCGATCCGCTGGCAACGGTGAACATCTATACCATCCAGGCCCTTCTGAGCCGCATCTACCTCTATATGGGCGAGTGGCAGAAGAGCGCCGACTACGCGACGAAGGTCATCAACTCCGGCAAGTTCAAGATGTGGACCGCCGAGGAGTATCCGACCGTCTGGACGGCGGACAAGGGCTCCGGTGAAGTGATCTTCGAGATGTACGGCAAGCGCACCAACGGTGCGTACGGTTCCTGGGAGGACATCTCCTACATGACCAGTCCGACCGGCTACGGCGACCCGCAGGTGGCCCCTTCCCTGATGGCCATGTACGCAGAAGGCGATGTCCGCCTGAAGACCTTCCGTACCGATGCGGACGGCGAATCCGGCTGCTGGTGGACGAGCAAGTACGCCGGCAAGGGTGACAACGCCGCTCCCGACTGCAACAACGTCGTGATCCTCCGTCTCTCGGAAATGTACCTCAACCGCGCTGAAGCGCTGGTCCACGGTGCGACGGTTGCCGGCGCATCGGCCATTTCCGATCTCAACACCATCACCTCCAACCGCGGTGCGGCCGCCTACACGTCCGTGGGCAACCTCGACATCCAGACCGAGCGCCGCAAGGAACTCGCCTGGGAGGGACACTATTTCTTCGACATGGCCCGCTGGGGCAAAGCCCTGACGCGCAGCTCCGACGAGTACGCCCTCTGCACGATGAATCTCGATGTCGAGTTCCCGAGCTACAAGTGGGCGCTTCCGATTCCCAAGCGCGAGCGTGACCTCAACGAGAACCTGAAGCAGAATCCGGGTTATGGCGAGTAATCAAAAAAGGACAAGGATATGAAAAAAATAGTGAAATATGCTTTGCTGGCGGTAGCGGCCACGGCCCTGCTCGCCTCCTGCAACAAGAACGAGCCTGCGGTGTTCGATGACGAGGAAGCGTTCGTCGCCTTCCAGAAGACATCCTTCTCCGTGGCAGAGGACGGAGATGCGATCAAGATTCCCGTGACGCTTGCTTCCGTGGCCGGTCTTTCCGAGACGGTGAAGTTCGAGATCACCGCGCCGGAGACCAAGGGCGCCAAGGAGGGAGTCAACTTCGATCTGCTGACCTCCTCCGGCGTGCTTTCCTTCGACAAGGACCACCGGACCCAGTATATCGAGATCCAGCCCAAGACGGACGGCGTGTATACGGGTGACTTGAAGTTTTCGGTCAACCTCGTCAATTCCGCTTCCATCAAGATGGGAGACGCGACGACCTGTAACGTCACGATCAGCGACGTCGACCACCCGCTGTCTGAAATGCTCGGCAAGTACATGCTCCATGTCAACAGCTACTGGGATGGCTGGAGCGACTACGAAATCGAGATCCAGAAGGATCCCGAAGATGTCCAGAAGATCTGGATTTACAATCTGTACGATTACACTACCGTCGCTGAGTTGGGTGACATTCGCTTCTTCGGCAATGTCGATGCAGACAAGACGGAGATCATCGTTCCGCTCGGACAGGCTACGCCTGACAAGATCAGCTCTTCCTCCTGGGAGGGTCCTTCCTCCTTATATCTCTATGGTTTGAGCGAGGACTTCAAACTGGTTGAAAGCGGTGCGTTTACCGTGAAGATCAACCGTGGCGCCGACGGCGCAGTCACTGGATTGACTTTCACGCCGGACAACCTCGGTTTCTGGATTATCGCCTGGAAGGATGCCGCTCAGACGAGCAATGCCAACTACCAGATCGTATTGCCTGGCGGTATTACTGCAAAGAAGCTTTAATAAAGTGCGAGTGATATGAAAAAAGTACTCTATACCTTTTCTGCAGCCTTGCTGATGCTGGTCGGCTGCACCAAGTTCGCGGAGGACGAGCCGATCAAGTTCGATACGGCTACGGCTCCTGCCATCACGGTGAGTGTGGTGGATGACAATACGGTGTCGGTCACGGTGGCCGGTGCGGCGAATACGGGGTTCTATTCCTTCGCCTTCGCTTCCGGTGCCGCAAAGACCGTCAGCGCATCCTCCCTTCTTTCCAATCCCGGAGGTTTCAGCATCAGCGATGATGTTGCCGGTGTGGTGAATTTCGCCGCCAAGCCGGATACGACTTTCACCGTCGGCGAACTCGATCCCAATTCCGCCTATACGGTCTATGCCGTTGCGGCGAGCAAGATGGGCGTTGTTTCCGACGTGGCCTCCCAGTCCGTCACCACGACGGACTCCACCATCCCGGCCATGAAGTCGCTGGTCGATGACGACATCGCTTCCAAGAATGTCGTGGGCATCACGTTCGACGAGCCGGTCAGTCTTTCTACGGGTGCCGGATCCGTCGTTCTCCACTATTTTGCCGAGAACGTCTATGCGGCGGATGGCTCGCTGATCGAGATCACGAACGTTTCCGTTCCTTTGGATAAAATCTCTGTCTCCGGCAAGACGGTTTCCATCGAAATCCCGGAGGATCCGATCCCTGGTGCGATCGTCCTCATCACGATGGGCGAAGGCCTTGTCGAGAACGAGGTCGGTCTTAAGAGCGCGGCCTTCTCGGACTGCTCTGCGGAGTGGTCCTCGGATGGGGAACTGGAAGTTGAAGGTTTCGGATTCCAGTACGACAAGGAGCCCTTCGATTTCTCCCTTCCGATAATCGAGGATGAAAGTGGCGCCGAGGTCCGCATGCCTGCCGACACGGTCATTTATTTCAGCGATTGGGAAGAACTTGTCATGTCCGTCGTCGCCCAGGGACTGGTGACCCCTGAAATCAATCAGGTCGTTCCCGCCAGTGAGGAGAGCGGCGTCCGTGTCCGGTCGACCTCTGCCTCCGACCGCCGGGTTTCCTATCCTGCCACGAAGGTCCTGCCCGCCAATGACACCACCGTCGTCATCGGTCTCGACGAGGCCCCCGATTATGGTTCCTATGTCGGTTTCACCGTCAGCGAAGGCGCCTTCCAGGACATCTGGGGAAATGAGAACAATGAATTCACCACGATCTTCACGGATGAAGAGAGTGAGGCTGAGGTCCTTGGCAACTATTTCTGCAGCTATGGCTATAAGCTGTCGGATCTCTTTGGCACGTATTCCCTCGTCGCGACGGCGAAATATGTCACGTCCTTCAGCGAGCCCAAGGTGGTCATCGCTCCTTGCACGGATCCGGATGCGCTGGAAGCGGGTTTCAACGTCGTCGCATACGACCTGTTCAAGTCACAGCCTTGCACGAACGACCTGGATGCTTACGAGCCGCACGATTATACGGAATTCTACGGGAAGTTCAACATCCATAGCGGCATACTGGTGTTCGGCGCGGCTCCGGTCGGGACCGGTGCTCTCGACTTATACGGCTGGAATGGACTGGTTGTCATCATGAACGATAATCAAGAGGTGCCTTTCGTCATGCAGCAGCGCGGGAGGCTGGATCTGACCTCCGAGGTGATGGTCTTGCTCAATGGCCTGGGTGCGTGGGATTACATCTATACCGCAACGATGACCAAGACCAGTGACGACTACACCTTCGAAATTCCCGAAGACGGCACGGACGACGCAAGTCCCAAGGTGTTCAAGGCGTCCAAGCCTGCGAACTACGTCGAGCTTCGCAAAAGGAATGACTGATCATCTCCTTGCATGATATTTGAAGCACCCGCCATTCGCGGGTGCTTTTTTTTGCTATATTTGTAAAATGATTAATGACAACGCGATGAAGAAGATATTCCCTGTCGTCGTCCTGCTCTTCCTGGCGGGGGCCGCTTGGGCCCAGAAGCCGACGACGACGTATCCTTACCTTTATTCCGAATTCCAGGACGGCCGCGCCGTCATGGATGCGGGCAACACCAACGTCCGCAAGATGAACCTCCACCTGCGCCACGCCCGGATGCATTATCTGGAAGACGGGGTCATCAAGGAGGCCGACCTGTCCGACGTGCTGGCCGTGGAGATCGGGCAGGACGTCTTCATTCCCGTGATGGGCGAGATGATGAAGGTCGTCGCCAAGAACGACAACGGCTGCGTCGTGGCGGAGATCCTCGGGAATTTCGAGGAATCCAACGAGGCGAAAGGCGCCTATGGCACCTCTTCCACGACGGCCGCGACGATGAAACTCTCGTCGGTCCAGGACAATGTCATCGGCCAGAATTACATGAATGTCCTCAACGAACGCGAGAAGGGCCGGCCGCTGGTGACGGTGACGAAATACTTCGTCGTCGCGCCGCAGTTCCGCTGCCGGGCCACGCGCAAGGACATCGAAGAGAAACTGCCTGAAGCGCGCCGCGAGGAGTGGAAAGCCTTCGTGAAAGCGCACAAGATCAAATGGAACAATCCCCAGAGCCTGCTCGAGACCCTGGAATTTCTGAAATAACATCACATCGTTTATGTTTGCTATGAAGAGAGCCGTCTTTCCGGCGCTGCTCCTGCCTGCCCTGCTGCTGGCGGGCGCCTGCAGTGTGCGGGAAGCCGCAGTTGAAGAAATCGAAATGACGCAGGCGCGTCCGCAGACCGTGATCGGCGCGGGACTGCCCGACGCGGACCTGCTTCGGGAAATGAATATCAAGGTGACGCCGGAGCTTGCCGCGGTCCTGGAAGCGTCCACGGACGCGGACGGGTACGTCGTACTGCCTTCCGTGCGTTCCTTCTCCGACCTGGGCATCGTCCGGATGCGCCGCCTCTTCCCGGAGGCCGGCCGTTTCGAGGCCCGCACGCGGGCGGAGGGGCTGCACCTGTGGTACCTGGTCTCCTACGACGAGGACCGGCAGATGACGCGCGCCGCCACGGAACTGGAGATCCCCGGCGTGGAGGTCATCGAGTACTGCCCGCGCATGGAGCGGATCGGCGGTACGGAGGCGACGGTCTGCGAGGCCCCTGCCGCCACGCGCGCCTCGGGCGCGTCGATGCCGTTCGACGATCCCCGGCTGCCGGAGCAGTGGCACTACTACAATGACGGCAAGGCGCCGATGTCCGTGAGCGGCTGCGACATCAACGTCGTTCCGGTGTGGCGCAACTATTCGACCTATGCCAAGTTCAAAGGCGATATCGTCGTCTGCGTCGTGGACGGCGGCATCGACTACAACCACGAGGACCTCAAGGACAACATGTGGCACAATCCCGACAAGACGGGCGACAACGTCTACGGGTACAATTTCGCCTCTTCGACGTTCAACATCCATCCCGAGAACCACGGTACCCACGTGGCCGGGACGATCGCGGCCGTGAACAACAACGGCGTGGGCGTCTCGGGCGTGGCCGGCGGCGATGCGAAGAAGAAGATCGCAGGCGCCAAGCTGATGTCCTGCCAGATCTTCGACGGTGCCCAGCAGGGTTCCGGCCCGGAAGCCATCAAGTGGGGGGCCGACCACGGCGCCGTCATCTCCCAGAACAGCTGGGGGTACGTGAACGCCACGACGACGCCGTCCTCCCTGAAGAGTGCGGTCGACTACTTCATCAAGTACGCCGGCATCGACGAGAACGGCAAGCAGACGGGCCCCATGAAAGGCGGCATCGTCATTTTCGCGTCCGGCAACGAGAACGCCACGGTGTCCGGAAACGATTATGAACCGATCCTGAACGTGACGGCGCTCGCGGCCGACTACAAGCGCTCTTACTTTACGAATTACGGTGAATGGTGCGACATCGCCGCGCCCGGCGGTGACGCGAAGAAGGGCAACCAGGTGCTCAGCACCCTGCCCGGCAACAAGTACGGCCTGATGCAGGGTTCTTCGATGGCCTGTCCGCACGTTTCCGGCGTGGCCGCCCTGGTGCTCGCGCGTTTCGCCTCGGACGGCTACACCGGCAGCGCCCTCCGCAAGCGGCTTGAGGACAATGTCACCGATATCGCCGCCCAGAATGCCAACTACTACCTGGGGAAGGGCCTCGTGAACACCTACCGGGCCATCGCCGGCAGCGGCGGCAAGGCGCCGGACACGCCTTCCGGACTGAATGCGTCCGCCCAGTCGAACAACGTGCATTTCTCCGTCACCGTGCCCCGTGATACCGACGACGGGAAGCCCAACTCCATCTATGTGTACTACGCCACGGCGGACTTCTCCAATACCTCTCGGGCGGCATTCGGCATGTTCTATGTCGAGGATATCCCGGTCGGCGGCACCCTCGAGGGAACAATCACCGGCCTGGATTTCAACCAGCAGTATTTCCTGGCGGCCCAGGCGTGCGACCTGGCGGGCAACAAGTCCGGGCTTACTTCCCGCGTTACGGTGACCACCGGCGGAAACAATGCGCCGGTCATCACCACGACCACGCCGCTGGAGTATTCCCTGAAGCCGCATGAGAGCGCGGTGGCGCAGTTCTCGTTCGTCGATCCCGACGGCCATTTCTGCGCGATCGACCTCCTGCCCGAATCTCCGGCCCTGGTCCTGGACACGCTGGACCGCGACAATCCGAAGGTGCGCATCACCGCTGCGGCCGTTCCGGCCGGCTCCTATACCTCCACCCTCACCGTGACGGACTTCTACGGGGCGGCCGCCTCGTCCACCCTCCGCTTCACGGTGCTGGAGAACCATGCGCCGAAGAAGGTCGCCGACCTGGAAGACATGATCTTCCACAGCAAGGCGGCGACGACGACGGAGCTCCCGGTCTCCGCGTACTTCGTCGACGAGGACGGCGAGGACCTCACCTACTCGTTCACGTTCTCCGACCCGCTGGTCGCCAACATGACCTACTCGAAGGGAAAGTTCCTCCTGACGCCGATGAACTACGGCATTACGGAGATCACCGTCTCCGGCACCGACGTCCGGGGCGAGACCGTTACCCAGACCTTCCGGGTCCTGGTCCGCGAAAGCAGCAAGGAGGTGGAACTGTATCCGAATCCGGTGCTGACCGACCTGAACATCCGCACGGGTGAAGAGGCCGACGTCCAGGTGAAGATCGTTTCCGGCACCGGGTCGCTCTTCTTCGACGGCTCGCTGCACATCTCGCCGTTCTCGCCGGCGCGGATCGGCATGAAAGACGCCGCTCCCGGTGCGTATACCGTTTCCCTGACGATGGGCGGGAAGGAGTACAAGTCCAACATCGTTAAGTTATGACAGCCATGAAAAGATTCCTCCATATCCTCTTTTTCGCTTTTGTCAGCGCCGGGCTTTCCGCCCAGACGCTTCCTTCCCTGCTCGTGAGCGCCGACGGCGCCGTGGCGGGGACCGGCGGCCTGGCGGTCGCGGCGCGTCCGGGGGCCTGGTCGCTGGAGAACAATGCGGCGATGCTTCCTTTCCAGGACGGCCGTCTTGCTGCGGCGGTCACCTACGGGATGTGGCAACCCTCCTTCGCCAATG
>JAEEGL012550081.1_pt1 | contig 25555 bp, 22 predicted proteins | sample 9134231 | NCBI WGS metagenome assembly JAEEGL01 (sample SAMN16246548, study PRJNA631951) | gut metagenome | biome: gut microbiome; feature: rumen; material: fiber-attached | host: Bos | place: Iran: Karaj | collected 2018-10
TATGACAAGCCATACGCTCCCTATCCACAAAAACAATATATGTGTTCTGTAAAACAATATTTCAGGTATATATTGTTTTTATGATCAATGAATGAAAGGACTGAATAATTTGAAAATTGTTTATTTGAAATTGGTGAACTTCATCGGAGTCAAGGCTGCAACAGGTCTGAATGAGATCGAGTTCAAATATGACCAGATGAAGCAACCTATCATACAAATATACGGTAAGAACAGATGTGGAAAGACTGTCATGATACAGCAACACCATCCGTTCTCATCCATTAATCTGACTGGTGATGAACGTAGTGATCTATCGTTGATTCTTCCGGGAGAAATCGGATGTAAGAAAATCATCTACGAAATCAACGGAAAGGTGTATGTGATTACACACACATATCGTCCAACTGGAAAATCACACACTGTATCTTCATCAATCATGTATAACGGTGAAGAGTTAAATCCAAGTGGTGGTGTAACGTCCTTCAATTCATTAATAGAGAAAATCATGGGTATAAATAAGTATATATTCCAATTCATTATTAATGGAACGAATTTGACGTCGTTTGCAGGTATGGGAATGACCCAACGTAAGAATCTGTTGAACAAAGCTATGGGTATTGATATCTATGATAAGATCCATAAGCTTGCCACAGAGGATTATCGGTTCACGAATAAACTCATCACGTCACTGAACCATACAAAGGAATATCTCTTGCAGACATATGGATCATATGAAACACTGTTTGCAACACTGGATACGAAACGTGCTGAATACGACAAAATGATGTATGAACTACAACAGATGAAATCCCGAATGGATGCATTATCTGGAACGATTCAAACCATTGAACAACAGAATCCAGAAGGCGAGATGTATCAGCTCAATAATCAGCGTGTAACATACAAAAATGCCGTCGCTGAAATGGGTGGAACATATGATCCATCGATGTATGATAAGCTGGTTGATGAACAGATTCAGCTCAATCAACAGTTATCTCAAATGAAAGCCGATCGTTCTATATTAATGAATGAAATCGATGGTTTGTATGAGAAACAACACAGCATTGAATCTATCATTCAGCAGATTCAGAAATCCAAATCAGACTATGAAGATATGGAGCGATTTGTTGCAGATCTAAAGAACAAAATTGACTCAATTCATATTGAACTTCATGTGAGCGCATCGTCTCAGTTCATGTTTGGAATGATGTCAGTTGCGCAGTCTGTGAACACATCTTGTCAGGAGATCGTATCATCGTTGACGCATGAACACCTGGAGCTTTTGGTGAAGATGATTCTGGAGAATGTAGATGTATCAGCAGTACTGATGACAGAAGGTGCTTCTTTGATGGATTCCGAAAAAGAGAAGTCTATCATATCATACATTCATTCAATGCTACAATCCGTTGAAGGTGATATCCCCACAGATTGTCACTATCCGAAATGTCTGTATCGGAAACAGGCTGATTCATTACAGACGTACTTCAAAGCATTCCATGCGACATCCAAAGGTAAGTTTACCAGATATGATCTGGAACAGATGGATCATGCATACAAGAACGTGCTTACAATCAAACGTCTGATTGGTATGGATTTACCGGATGATCTGCGTGGAATGTTCAACATCAAAACCATTATGACAAATCTCCTTGATGGAAAGCTTGGAATCGATATTGACTATTTGAAGTATATGATTGAAGAAGCTACAAAACAGGAGCAACTTAATCAGTACATCAAACAGTACACAGATTCTCAACATACACTGGAAGTCATGAAGAAAAATGTGTCATTGACGATTGATACTGACGATGATGTTGATGCTGTTAAACAATTAATTCGCATTAAAGAAGACAGTAAACTTCAATTAGAACGAAAGATAGCCCAAATGTCTGATACGATATCAGAAAGTGACAGGAAACGGATGGTGATCGCGTCTATTCAAAAGATTGATATCAACAGTATTGAGACAAAGATTTCACAACTGTCAAAGCTTGTTGATAAACATAATGTTGCTATCAGCGAGTATAATCAGCTCTACGAAAAGTATCAACAAACAACCCGTACAGCAAATGTCTTACAGGAAGAACTTGACCGATTGGAAAAGGCGTTTGATCAATATGTCAAGACGTCTGCAGAGATTGAAACACATACGGCAAATGATGAACGTTACAAAGTGATTGCTGAAGCCACTTCATCGACAAAAGGTATTCCGGTACTTGCGATCAGAGATACAGTTGATCGCGCTATCAGTACAGCAAATAGACTGCTGAATGTAATGTATGACGACGAGATCGAACTGTTGCGTCCCGTTATCGATGAGACACAGTTCACGTTGCCATTCAGATGTGGTGGAAATCACTCTGCTGATATCAAATATGGTTCTCAGTCAGAATCGACATTATTATCGTTAGCTTTGTCATTGTCGCTTGCATCATCGTTGACACAGTACAATGTACCACTGGTTGATGAAATTGATGCATATCTGGATTCATCATTCCGAGATGATTTCATTTTGATGTTATCAAACATGATGGCATCTCTCGGAATGGAGCAGATGTTCATTATCTCACATAACCTTCATAAAGACCAATTAAGTCATATTGTATCCACGGTAGATATATCAGAAATCATTAAAAATCAACAATAATGTGTGGTGGGGCTTTTGCCCCACCCCTTATTTTCCTATTATTTTTTATATCTATCTATATATTATTATTGTGAATAAAGATCCGATAATCCTTAGCAAAAGCTTTGGCTGGTGGGTCTGAATTCGTTGTGTGTTCCTATAATATTTTAATGCACCGTCATGATACCGCAAATCAATGCGGTGGTGCGGAAAGGAGAAAATCATGAGCGAGCAGACTAAAGAGGCCCTTAAGATTACCGGTATCGTATTGGGGTCCGCACTTTTGGCAGCAGGCGTGGCAGTCGGTGTCACATACCTGGTCACAAGCAACCGTGATTCTGATGGTGATGGCGACAACAGCGCGTTGCTTGCAGGACTGGACATGGATTACAGCATGCTTCCGGACTATATGAGATGAGGAGTGGGTAAAAATGCTCTTCATCGAAATAGTGTCTCTCATCGAAGAGTGGCTCATCGCGTTCAGATGAGCCACAATGCTTTGCCCGTAAGGGCTTATTTATGAAAGGAGGGTCCCTATGGATCCGTTAACACTGTCTGCACTGATTGCAGCATTCCTTGGTGCCGGTACATCCGGTGCATTTGTGGCAGTCGACCACAACATCAAAAAGAACGGGGGCTTCAACCGCTGCAATTGCGGTAATCATCAGCAGCAGCAGAACGCTGGGCTTCGCTTCAGCTGCCCGTCGTGCAACGCTGCAGTTGACACCACTGAGAAGTTCTGCCCGAACTGCGGAGAAGATCTGATCACTTACACTGCAGCATTCAATGAAGTTGTAAAACTTATGGCAGGTCAGATTAAGGCGAACATGCCTGGCACATGCACCAGCTGTGGGGCACTGCTTAAAAATGCAAATTCAAAATTCTGTTCAGTCTGTGGTGCAGCCGTGACACCCAATTCGCAGGCACCTCAGGCTCCCGGCTATGTTGCACTGAATCAGATGCAGACTGCGATCAATGCGGTCATCACTCAGCAGCAACAGCAGCAGCCGCAGAATCCGCCCATGAATCCGTGAATATGATGGGGACGCGCAATGCGCGTCCCCTCTATTATTTTTTTTTTAATCAGGAAGATAAACTGTGATTTCTCGAAGTGTTGAACCACCGAATTGTTTTTCGTATATCGAGAATGGCAGTTTTTCATCATTCGAAATTGGTCTGGGTTCATCATGGCTGATTCTTCCACCTGTATCAAACAGAATCGGATATCCCAGTTGTTTAATACCGCGATATGGTAGACGATGACGAACCAGAATCTCATCATACATTGTCATCAATCCTTTGTCAGCATAATGCTCATGAACCTTTGCACATGATGCATCATGCAATGTCAAAGAATCCACTGGTCTCATTTTGAGTTTGATCTTGGTGTTTTCATCGTACAGTTTCATCATATTTGAATTACCACCCTGATCGAAGAAACCGTCAAAGATGAACACAAATTCATCCTTTGAAAATTCAACCATGTATGATTTGAAGTATGTAATGACTTCCTTCAGGATCTTGAAATAATCCTCTCGTCCAAGTGCTGAGAATTCAAGCGCATGCAGTGTCGACTGAGTGTATTGTTCTAGAGCTTTGATGATTGAACGCATGACAATCAACAACGAATCACCGTTTTCTTTTAACGACCGCATGTATTGATACATCTCAGGATCTTCACGGAACAGAAGCACTTCAAATGTTTTAGGTCCAGCAATGTCATTACCGGATTCCAGTTCAACCGTATCACGAATGATGTTCTTGTAGTTTGCTTTGATATTACGCGATACAATCTTTCCGGAGAAATCATATTTCCATTTTTCTTTTCCAGTATCATCTCTGGCAAATAATGCTTGCTCGAATGCTGATACGAAGTTTGGATCAGAAAATTCCTCATATGCATCATAGCTCAGAATTTTGCCGACATTGACGGTAACCATGCCTGTATCCGGATCATAGATCTCGGAATCAATAATATATGGGAAAGAGATATTACCTTCAGGACCTTTGGTGAGATCATGGAGAACATTTAAATCATATCCGGTGACATTGTACTCGTTCATCAGATAATCTTGAATGTTCATTGTGGGATCTCCATCATCGAACCATGTGTCTCTGATTGGATCCACAAGGAACAGCTCTTTGAATAGATCGGTTACTTGACGGAATTCTTGTATTGTACGAGTGTCTCTGAGCTTCGATACCAGATAATCATAAATCTCACGGCATTGGGTCATGATGATTTCACCGATATTCAGGTCTTCACGATCCATAACTGCATCAAGCATCGGAAGCAATACATCCGGTTCAAGATAATCCATTTCCTGAATGGATTCGTAGAATTCAGGATTCAGACGTTTCAGATTGAAGTTAAATGAACTGATCTTGAATGGGTGTCCTTCGACCAAAGGTTTCGGCGAACCATCTTCATTCAATCCACCAAATAACATATCCAGACATACGCCAACACCGTCGATACGTGTGTTAGGACGATACATATCTCCACGGAGCGTTCTGCCTGCAGCTGTATTGAAGTGCCAGTTCATAAGGATCTCTAGAATGAGAACCGCTTCAAACACAGAAACCTTATTGTCGTTTTTCAGGTTCACACCAACATTCAAGTTGATGTACTGGGTTTCAAAACGATTGTCCAGCAATCCACGAATCAAAATAATGCATTGCCAATAGATGTCGGTCATTGACATATGCGTTGAGAGCTGAATGTATTTGGAATTCGAAAGTGTGTAGTTCATGTCACTCAACATATGTTCTACTTCTTCCGTGTTCCACCATCTTGGATCTCCGGATGTGATCTCTTCAAGTGTATAAGTTTCTTTTGAATCTTTGTACTTGAAGTACGACGTATTGTCATCAGTGGTTCCGAGTCTTCTAAATACGATATTCTGTACAGGCTTACCATCTTTATACACAGGATTACCATAGTCATCAAATACTTGTTGTTTGACCATGACCAATGTGTAGATATCCGTGTATTCATATCCAATCAGATCTTTCACACGATAGACAATGTTTGTACCTTTGTCCATCAGGATCAATCTGAATTGTTTCAAGAATGAAATCATTGATGGACCTTCCATGATCACTGATGGAAGTCCGTACAGCATAAAGAAATCGTTCGCGGTAGATGTATTCATATGAATCATTGATACCGACTTCTGCATCAATTCATTCAAACAGCCACCGATCGACATATAGATTGTCAGGAACCGGATAAAGTCATTGTAGTTCGGATAGATATCGGAGAAGTCACCTCGTAAAGTGTCATATACATATCGACGCGTTTCTCCATACACATTTGTGAACAGATGAATGATATCGGGTTCAACTGTAACAGTACCGAATACACCGTGATTTGTTGTAAGATGGTTTGTATCAATTCGCATGATATCACCATCTTTTGCCATACGTGAGGTTTCAATCGGAATAGCCTTTGATCCGATATATTTGAGATATACTGCGTCCGGATTATCATTCAACAGATCATCATAGTATGGACTGTTTATCAGAAGATCTTGATATTTCTTTGGCATCTCGTGAACCGGCATACTCTCGGTAATGATGCCTTCAGATTTGTAATCATTGTAAAAGCCTGCCGGAATTGATACGATTTTATCGGGTGGATACTTTAGAGATCCGGGAAACGGTACACCAGACAACTCAACGTAATATGGATTTGGTTCTACGTATTGTGCGATGTATGCTTCTCGCCGATTCTCTTTCAGTTTATCTTTAATTGGCTGCGGGATAATCTGCTGATTTTGGATCATTTTGTATGCTGCATCGGAAGAATATCCCAGATCGATCAAAAGTGAGTAAACCGCTCTTCCATCATACTCATATGATTCAAATATATCGGTTTTATTTTTTGCTCTGCAATACTTCTCACCATCCAGCTTTGATTCAAGTGTCTCATATTTGCGAGCTTCTTCAGCATTCTTGAATTCTGTATTGCTGACGATCAATTGCAGCTTCAACAGATATTCTGACATTGGATTCTTTGAACGCGACTTTTGAGATTGAAAAGTTAGCATAGAAACCTTCCTTTCCTAGAAATTGTTACGTTTTCGTTTTGCCATAATCGAATCAAAAAAAAAAGAGATTGGGGCGCATATGCGCCCCATCACTTATGATATGTCAGAAAAATCTTCTTCAGGTGAATACATTCCGGCAAGCTCGTCGAATGCTGTCCACGGAATATCCATTTTGTCCATCAAACTTTCACCGGACTGAATTCCGAGGCTCTGCATCACACGACCTATGATGATTCGCTTGATATGATCTGTTGTATATCGACCGGGTTTCAATGGAGCATTCGGGAATAGCTTTTGATACAGATACATCAGCTGTTCAAAATCCATCGGATTCAGGAATTGCATGATGTTATTCTCTCCACCACCAAACGCTGATTGAGTCACAGCATTCTGGAAGTTCGTTAACAACATGACATCGCGTAACTCGGCGATATGTTTCTGTGCAAACACCTTGTTTCCCTTATACTCAACCTGTCCTCGTGTGTTCGGACGATATTGTGGATCAACAAACGTTATATCTGCACCAAATACTTCGGACAAATACGATGCGATTGTCGAACCGTAATCTTCTGTCGATTGATCGTCTGTCATTATCAGAATCTGTAAACCATTACCCTGAAGCTTTGACATAAACAGAAACTGATATACTGAAATCTGGGTATCCGTTTCACGAAGATAACTTGTGAATCTCTCCATTGGGGACGTATAATCATTCTGGACACCTGCTTGGAGAATTGTCAGGAACGGTGCTGGATTTAGCACATTCTCATACTTGATGAAATATTTTGTCATCGATGAGGGTTTTGAGAAATCCAATGATGGTGATGAGTCATAACAGAGTTCACCATGTTCATTTAATTTGGGAAAGCTTTGTTCTTCCCATGGGACACCGCTCGTTCCAACTGCAGGTTTAGAATCCAGGATGTAATAGTTTGCATTCAGCAATGTCTCAAGATCCATAAGTTGTGTCAACACATTCAGGAAGACCCGTTTTGAACATAAGATCATGATACATCATCTCCTTTCTGGAGAATAATATATTTATTGCTCAGGGGTTTTCTCATTATTCAGTAAGAGAGCGATTGAATTCCACATTGCGATCATGTTATTCATGCCAGGTCTCAACTGATTGAAGAATACTCGAACATATTTCCCATCTGTGTCAGTAAAAACGTTATAAGCTTTCCTCATCTCTTCTCTGAGTTGATGAATAATCTTTTGAATTTCGGCGGTATCAACCGTTGTTTTCGAGTCAACGTCACAGCGCCTGATTGAATCTATGAGATGCGTGAGCTTGGTCAGCGTTTCCCGGTTGCTCGTAACGAAGTTTAGCTTCACAATATTCTCGGATTTATTGATCACGACCAATCGTTTATGAAGTTCTCCAATGAGTGCGTCCGTAGAACACCGACACAACGGGGTCATCCTTTTACCATAATAATCATCATCCTCACGATCCTTCAGGAAATCTTCGATTGCTTTGTCAGCAGCTTCCTTCTTGATTGCTTCGACTTCTTCACGGGTATAGAAATGCTGGATCGCGGTCATGATCGGAAACTCGTGCTCCTCTGCGAATTTCTTCAACGTCTCGATCCATTGCTTCACATCCTCGTGATTCATCGAATCTAACCCAATCGCACACGGTGCCGCCTGCAGCTTCATCGTCTTGAGTTCAGGTGTGGGTGTTGCCGATTTGGCAGCTTCGATCTCGGCGAGAGTGGGAACCCTCGTCCCCGTAAGTATCGTAGCTTTGACTGCTTTCCGCTTTGCTTGCATTTCCTCGAGGGCCTTATCGGCTGCTGCAATCGCTTCAGCTTCTTGTCTTTCATGAATCTCGCTCCAGACAAACAGCCAGCAGTTCCATACCACCGAAATGGTGTGAGGTTCGTCCGTCTTTCCAGCAAATGTCTGTGATGCATGACGCATTGCGGAATCCTTGAAGGACCACTTCGGGATACCCTTTTGGCAGTTGCGTTCACCGTAGTGCTCCGCACCTTTCTGGAAATGAATTGCCAGATCCATAAACATATCCCAACAGCATTCGAGGAATGCACCAGCCTCAATCTGACAACACATTGCATCGATCGCGGAATCTGTATTGTAGTATTTCAGAATCGTGATCTTAATGATTGCATCGAGCATATTCTCATTGGCGATGTCATTAAGAATCGACGCGGGTGTGCAATTAACCGTGTAAGGATCGGTTGTTTCGAGCTTATGCACACGGTCGAACAACGGGCCGAATACTTCTTCCGGAATCAAATCGAAACGACCTTTTCCGGTCTTTGGATCACGTTTGCCTTCGACCCCGTCAAATGCGACGGGGTCTCCAGTAAACTTAATATTCTTATTGTCATTATTATTATTCGTCATAAGGCACCTCTCCATTCTCCTGAGCAGGGTTAATCGCAACAACTTCGCAATCTCCCTCCACGATTACATCAACTTCGTCCGGATTGACAACAGGGAAGTCTTTTTCATCCGGGATATCACGATCATCGTCCTCATCGACAGGAACACCCTCGATCAGGGCTCTGTCGAACTCGCGATCCTGTTCAAGATATTCACCGGGAGATGCGACATTACCGGCTTCGTCAGCATCATATTCGTCCTCGTCATCTTCATCGCTGTCATTTTGAAAAGAGGGTTCCTCATTCAAAAACTCCAGATAGGTCGCAGCATCTTCCTGGATGGCTTGCGCATTGTCATCCATCTGCTCTTTGATGAGCTGAAGATATCTTCCGATAGCGGCTGCCGGATCAGGAGTGCAAAGCAGATAAAGCATCATTGCGGGATTAAGGATATCCGGATACATATCTCTACGGTCCCAAACAAATCTGATGCTCTTCAGAAGTGTGTTCGGAATGTTGAACAGCATTGGACCGGGTATATCTCCGATCGGAATATCAGAGAAATATTTCTCACCGAAATCATCAAGAATCGTAACGATCTCATTGACTTCAGCTTCGTCACGCAGGTATGTCTGAGTTGGAACTTCGACTTCCTTTGGCTTTGTAGAGAGTTCAGCCTGAAGCTTTGCATTCTCGTTCTTCAGCTCACGAATGGCTTCGTCATAAGCTGACGTGTCAACCGGCTTACCGCCGGTTGTTGCACATTTCATAAATTTTTGATAATGCATTACCATTTACCTCCTTCGATATCATGAATGTCGCTCGGATATCCAAACATCTGGATCATAGCATCCATTGTCTCATATGGATCAGGCATATCCGGATCTACATCTTGATGTACCAGATAATCCTCGACCTCAACAAGTTTATTCGGACTTGTCATTTCAATTGCATTCTGAGATACATTCGCGAACAGCTTCAGTCTCTCATCCTGAGAGATACGATTGCGAAGCTCTCTATCTGTATACTGCATCTTGCAATTCGGGTTGCCACACTGATATTGCGTGAATGTCGTATCTGTAAATGTCATATGTTTGCATCCACAAACACACGTGAATAGATCCATGGACGCGGGAAAGATGTACGCATAATCAATGCATACAGGTTCTCCATGAAATATTCCCCAGTTTGCGTAGTTGACACTGGTGATTCCTACATCACCCAAGAGGAATCTTCCACCCCAGCTTTCGAGAATTCTTGCGATCTTGCTTCGATACATAATGAATTCCGAATAAGAGGTAAAAGCCGGTGCATAGTCGGCCACCAATAGGTGGCCGCCTTTCGTAATCTCATGAGCTGTTGCCACATGCGGTGACAGTGCTGGAGACATTACCATCTCTTGTTTATTATCCGCGACACCCTCTCGGTCAAGTGCGATTTTAACCGCGAATCCAGAATATCTGATAATAAATCGATTGGTTCCAGTCCCAATGTCTTTGAACGGAATGTCCCATTTCTTGAGTACGTCGATACACCGATTGCGTCTAGCAGAAGGTGTCATACCGATCTGATATGACACCTCTGCCAAACCCTCTCGCACTTCTGTAGGAAGTTCCGCAAGTCTGGAACGAAAGTTCACTTGCATACGGAACCCTCCTTTTCAATTACTTATGATCAGCAAAGTTCATCTTCACCTGATCAAGCAGATTCTGCTGAACAGGAATCTGAGCTACCTGCTGAAACTGAACCGGCTCATACTTAGCCGTGTCAACAGCGTAAGAATTCTTGTTAGTCCAGTCAATCGCCGGAGCTACAGGTGCATTGAACATCGGCTGAACAGAGAATGCATTCTGATGAGCCATCGCCGCATTCACATAAGCCGGATCAATGTACGGAGCCGGAGACGAATAACCGATCTGTGGAGCAACATCCCAAGGACCTGCAGCGAAGTTGACCTGAGCAGGTGCTCCCCACGGATTCTGATACTGCTGCTGTTGCGGTGCGGAGAATCCAGGTGCAGGTGCCGTCGGCTGCTGCATGCGACGTGCTTCAGCAAGCTGATTGAAACCCCAGCCTGCCGCCGGAGCCTGCGGAATACCATTCGACTGAGCAAACGGTGCCGGCTGCTGTGCCGGAGTCGGCTGATTACGGCGGGAATACGGATCATTATTAACCGGATAGATGCCCTGGCCGGTATAATAATACTCCATTGACGGAGCAGCCTGCTGATAGCAATACTGCTCGAAGCCATACCCGTTCGGAACCGGATAGTCCGGATTCCACTCTGGATTTGTGTTGTAAATGTTCATTGTGTGTTCCTCCTTGTTTTTATCTGACGAACATGTTTACCATCAGCTGAGAAAGCAACATGATGTCGTTTACGTGGTAATCGATCTTTCCCGGTACACGGAACTTAGACCAATCCCAACGTGTTCGCAACAGGGCAAACATGTCGTTGATTCTGGTGATATGCCCAATCTTATACGGGCTGTTGTTCGGCGGAGCAAGCACCATGTTATACGGCGGCACAATCTGTACCATACCGAGGCGATTGCCTTCTTCCGCGACAGGACACCTGCCAGATGCATTAATCTCAATCACCTCGGTTGATTCGATACCGAGATTTTCACGCATGAATGTCAGCACATTTGACATGTTCGAGAGAATCTGCATCAGAACCGATGTAGGAACCGGGAAGGTGATCAGCCACAGCCCATCCTGCATCTCATTCGGCATCGTCTCTCTGAGAATACAGCCTGTGCCACGGAGCACACCTCCGCAATTCGCATTGACGCCCATGTAGGCATCGATCTGTGACAGTCTGGTCTTCGGATCTGTCACACGTGCATTGAGATCCTTCAGCAAAACCCGCAACCCAATCATGGGTTCGCACTGCAGGTTTTCCGGTCTGTAACGCTGCATCATCTCTGATGCATAGTCGACCGTTGCATTCGGACTGAGCACATTCCTCTGATAGGTCTCAATCATTGGATGTTCCTCCTCTTAAAATATTCGACGCCAGATACCACATTGTGGCCTTTTGTCAAATTAATAATATACACGTTTGTGAATCAAATATTTGCCATGTAATTGATCTGTTGTTGTCCGTGATAGACTGGGATAGATATCGAGCAATTCTCATTGATATCTGTGCGCAACGCAAATGATTCAGGTGACAAGAACGGATGACGAATCGTGGTGATACGAACATCGGTACCATTCGAGTCAACATCTCTTTGCTTCACCGCATCGATATACAACATCTTTGTTTCACCATTATTCTCAATATTCATTTCTGCCAACCAGTCTGCAACTTCCATAATCTCCCAGGCAGTTCCGATATGGGATCTACCAAGAGCTTCAGAAGCTTTATTGAATCCGCCTTGTCTACGAACATCATCAATCGCTTGAGCAGCAGCTCTATTCAACTGGTGTCCTGACACGACAGGAATATCAAATTGAGATGCAATGGTTTTCAATTCGTTCATAATTGCGTGCAACTCAGACTTCTCAGACTGCATTGCTGCAGCATCTGTACGTGCAGAACGAATTCGCTTGATATAATCCAGATACAATGCGACGACAACGTGCTTATCGTCGTTATAACCACGGATGATCTCATACAGGTCTGCTGTCGATTTCTCTCTGTATCCGTAATACAGAATCACAGATCGAAATCCCTTAGATGTCAATTCACGTTCGATCATTTCAATTGTCTCATCAACTGTAAACATTGACAAGTCAGCATTTGGAAATAGTATTGCCCATAGACGACGAACCGTCTGTGTCATTGTATTCTCCATAGAGATATACATTGATATTGGTGTCTTTCCGTTTGTCGTATTCTTGATATGCTCGTTGTACTTACAGGTGTCAACATGTGATTCAAGTAGGATACCACTCTTGTAGCACCCAGGTAATGCTGCATAAATATACAAGCATCCTGACAAGTACCCGGGTGACAAGAGATTGTTCAATCCTCGAATACCGGTAATGATCGTCTTATCAGCTGAACGAGAATCCTTTGCATCTGCCATAACATTACGCATCTGCTCCAGATTATTTGTGTCGAATGAATGTGCGACCTCATGATACGCAGCAGAATCATAAGCATTCACAATCTCGACCGCAAGCTTATAGACTTTATCAACAGATTCCTTGATATTCGCATCGTCTTCATCAATCAGATCAAGAGACCCTAAGAACGAATCCTTGACTTTCAGTACCTTTGCATACTTCACATAATCAGCAAGAACCGTACACAACCGCAATACTTCTGCAGAAGTTGTGATCGTCGGCTTCTCTCGTAATGATTCAATCAGCGATATGATTTCAGGATCTTCTCCTTCTTCACGCATTGTTTCAATCACGAGTGACACAGAACGAATATTCTGCTCTGTGAAATGAATCAATCTTTCACATACAGAATACAACGGGTTCTTAGATGGATATACCGATATAACACGTGCAAACAGCACGATATTCTTTGCAGATTTCCATTGGGTATTATCGGAAGACAACACAGAAGCAATATTTCTCCAAATATTCGCTTTCAATGTTTTACAAGGCATAATTTTCACCACCGAATCTAAAGATTGTATTATTCGGTTCATCGGAAATTGAAATTAGAATTGGGCGGCCGAAGCCGCCCATTCCTTTACATTCCGATTGGTACATATCGACCTGTGTCGTCTGTAGGTTTCAGAAGGTTTCCGTCAAATACACATGCACGAGATGTCAGCAGATACTTCACAATCTCGATGGTTGCTGAGATCACCTCAAGGTCATACTGTGCAGATGTCGGGAATTCCTCGATTTCAGTATATGCTTCACGTTTGATATCGAATGAGCATGACGGATCCTTATAGATCTCATCTTGAATCGCCTTGCAGCGTTCCTGATAATTATCGCCGTGTTTTGACCTGAAGATTTCTTCAAACAAACCATGGATAGAAATCAGAATCGCATGTGTTACAGACTCAACGATTGGATCGTCTTCATGTGCAGACTGATATTGATCGATGCGGTGATATCCATATGCGAACAGATTTGGAACGATGCCATATTCCATTGCTGAAGAAGCGATTGCCAAGCAGTCTTCAACCTTATCACCAATCATCTTGGATTCAAGAGATGATGCTGATGTGATTGTGACCAGGGTGTCATTTGCAGTGTTCTCCAACGCACGAATACGTGCACGATACAGTTTGTTGATAACCATACTGTTTCGTGTATCCGCATCCATTTCATATTTCAGTGCCCGAATATATTCCGTTGGAATAGCATTCATGTTAAAGCACATGATCGTGTGATCATACAGCTGAGCATGAACTTTCGGAAGCAGACTATGATCCAGTGCAACAGACTTCATTCCAATCGGAGATGTTCCAAGTGCAGCAGCCAGGTCAGCGATATCATCCTTTAGCGTATCACTCTTAATGATACAGAATGTCATCGGTGCTCCATGATCCTTATCTGCGATAGCTCGTTGACGATGCCATCTCACGAATGTCGTCTCAAGGAATTCCTTGTTGAAGTCTCTGGCAATAATCAACGTCGGTGTGACGAGATCATATTTGTTCATGAAGAAATCCCAGTCAGAATCACCGAACTTGTGATCGTAAATCGCGACATTTACATCGCGACCCTCAGAATACCACCAACGCATATCTTCATTTTCGATATAGCAGTTAATGCGGTAATCACCCGGCAAATGATCAACTTTGTACGTTGTAGAAGCACATGAAATATCACGTGTTATGAAACTCTTAACAACAACATTGTTGATGTCTGTAACTGCTGCATCTTCATCCGTGTCGTTATCGAACTTTGGATTCAATGCATCATAGACAATTTGCGCGAGTTCCGAGTCGTAGTTATCAGCAACATTGATCAATCGATCCAGTGCTTTCCGAGTCAGCGGCTTAATAATTCCGGCTTCAGTGTCTTTTTCCACGAACATCCGATCCTTGAGATAGTTCTCAATGTTTGTAAGAACAGAAAGAATCTGCATCTTGTGTTCAACCGTGGTCAGAGTCTTCTTGATCTCACCGTACATCTTTTCAGCCAGCAGGATACATGAAGTTGTGCCATCGCCGACATTTTCATTCACGTCGTCGATGATCTTTTTGATGGTGCGGTAAACCATCTGTTTGTACGGCTGACTGAATGATATTGCGCTAAACACGTTGTATCCGTCTTTGGTTGCACTCATCTCATTCATTTCAGAGATCAGAACCGTTGATGCATACGGACCATACGTTTTGCGGAGCGTATCGGCGATTGTTGAGAATGTGTCTTTGACGAGTCGGTCAAATGCTTCTTCCGGGATGACGTTTACATGATTCTCATGACTGTACTGCGTATAATCATATACACGCTCGTAACCAGCAGCCAAAGCCAACTGATCATCATTCATCAGAATCTCCTCCTTTATGGTTCAATTTTGCAAATTCTTCAAGCGGTAAAGCTTTTATTACAATTCGTTGAACCCCTTTTTGAGAACGCTTATATTCCTGAATCAGATCAACGCCCATTAGGATCCTGGTGTAATCCCGCATGACAATGAATCTTAAATCCATTAATAATGAGCGAATCATCAAATAAGCTCTTCGAATTTCAAAAAACTTCTCGCCTAATTGCATATCGAGCTGTAGGAGTTTAAACTCAAAATTATCAGGTTTTTCAATATGATCTTCGTTTTGCTGATAGAGTTTTATGGAATCACGAATCGTGACAGCCAATCCATCAGCTTCTCTGGAAACTTTTTCCAGATCACCAACGACATCAGATAATCCTGAAAGCGATGTATTCAACGGTCCCAGTTTGACCTTATTAAAGAAGAAATTATCGCGATACACGCAAGACACTGCGATTATGTCATAAGTCATCTTTTCAATAACAGTGACTTGATCAAATGAATAACTTTCACGTCCAATGATTTTTGTCATCATTTTGTCCATTGAGCAGATCATTTCAAACAACCGTGGAACAGTTTTTCGGAAGACATTACATTCGTTCTTTAGCATTTTCCGTCTCATATCAACTACACCTCAGAAATTTACAATAGAAACATTGTTGGCGATTTTCAACAGTGTATACCACTGTCGTTTTGTCATGGGCTCTTCGCCCAATACCATTACCACGTCTTTAAATCGGTGATGTACTGCTTGATCTAATGATATGATATTTGCTGGTTCGACATACAAACCACCAGTCTTCGGTTTATATGAAATCGAAGACCAAATCTGAGACTGCGTTGAATGAATCCGCAACTTCAACAGAGTCTTTGTAACAGACATGACAGAAAACATTGTCTGTGGACCGAGAGTAATCAAACGTTCATCCTGGTCCGGTAAGAACGTGATGTAATCCTCCTTTAGAACGAATCTCATATTCCGTCTGGCTGCACCAATACGATATTGCTTTTCACGCACTTCATTCAGCACCGCATCTGAATTTGTGATGTACTGCTTCGTATCAGCTTTACCTATGGAACGTCTAGCCATTTTAATCTGTTCACAGCTGCAACGAACCTTACGATCAATAGCTCGCGTTTCAACATCAAACAGACTTCTGGCAAATGCAATGTTCATTGATTGTTTCGACAATACGTCAGTCACATAATCTTCTCTAGCATAATTCTCTGCATGAATCTCAAATGGATCCACAATCAGAACCAGCTTTCCACAGAATTGTGTCTTGATCATTTTCATATACTCATACGGTATCAACTGTGCGTTGTTGACCAACATCACGTCGAAGTTTTTCACCATATTCATATTGAAGTACAGGATATGACCCTCTTTCGGGAATACAACCCGAACACGCATAGGATCCACCAGATCAATCAAATCCGGAGAAGGCATGTGACGAAACAGATCTTGGTAGAAGAGGTAGTTTGGTACCGATCTTCTTGCTAGACCGATATAGTCTCTACACCCATCAACAATCATGATCTTGTTGAAGTCTACAGTTTTGACAATTGCATTCAGAACATTTTTGAACGTCAACGTGCCTGCCATTCCGCCAACAGTCAGACATGTATCAGTTCTCCATCCACCTTCGATAAAGGTCTCGACTTTATCGATCATTGCTGAAATATCGAGTTCCATACTCTCCCTCCTTTCATAATGATAAAGCAAGTGGCGGGCGAAACCCGCCACTCACCTATCACTGGGATTCTTATTACTGCGGAATCTGCTGACCGAACACGTCGTCGATGGTAACACCGTAACCGGATGTGCCAGAAGCCTTGTTCGTCCAGAAAAGCATATCCCACTGGATAGCCTCAGCCTGTTCAGAATCACGAACATTGATGATGTCAACAAGACCTGCCAGTTTGCCAGTTGCAGTATCGATGAACATATCGTTCAGGATACGCTCAGGACGCAGATAGACGCCGTAGTGATTATTCTCGCGATCATAGAAAATGCCCGGGCGATTAATCAGCTCCTGCAGACGATTGCCATGAATACCCATTGTTGCAAAACGTGCAAGCTCATCCGGCTGCCACTGGATATTCGGCATATTCTGCGGGAACATGAACGGCTTCAGGGTATCCATAACATCCTTCTGCATCTGGACACCTGCACCCATTGCCATGATCTGACGCTCAGCATAAGTTGCAGCGTTCTGCGGAATCGTCACGTCCTCAGGACGGAAGATTGCACGCATGATCACGTAGCACTTGCCGACAGTGCCGGGCTTTTCCCATTCAGCACGATTATCCCATACGCGGAAATCCGCCTTGATCTGGAAACCGAGCTGATCCTGGAGATGTCTGACGACATCCGATGCGGAGAACCGATAGAACTTTACCGGAACTTCATTTGCGCTGACATTACCTTTGAAATTCATTGTGTGTTCCTCCTTGATTATTTAATTGGAATCCTGTACGGTGGATACGATAATGTACACTGACAGGATTTCAATTATATTCTGATGCTGTATATCGAGATCGTTGAACTTGGTTTCGTACAACTTCATCGCAAGCGTTTCGAACAACGCATCCGGGATATTACCATCATCAAATTGTTCAAGACAATTTCTGACAATATCCGCATCTTCAAGCGCATGCTGAACAAATGCGAGCGGTACCTTGTCGAGACGATTCTTCTGATTACGAATCGACATAACCAAGCCATTAACACGGCTCTCCAGCTCAGGAGCGAGATCGCTTCCGGTCGGTGCATCCGGAAGCGTGTTCTCCAACTGAATGGTTAACTTTTCGCAGAACTCAATAAAGGTCATTACCATGTACCCCACGGAGAACTGCTATTCCCGAAATTCTGGAATGTTGCACCGACATATCCAGTTTTCCCATATGAGGGATTCGAGATTCCAGGATAATCAGACGATGAAACGCCACGACCCTGATTCGGGGTACCCCACACATACGTGGCGGGCGTATATGCGTTCTGTTGAGGCTGCATCATCGGCATTCCCGGCTGCGGCTGTGGCTGCGGATTAAATCCACCACCACCCCAGTTACGTCTACTGAACTGATCGAATTCAGGCTGGGGCTGCATTACCGGAGCACCGGGGTTTGCAAGCTGATTCTGCACGTTGGAAATCGAATTCGAGACACTGTTGATCAGATCGATTGCACCATTTGTCATGGCGTTACCGAGCTTCTGTCCGGTAAATACGGCTTCCACAAGATCATTGGGCTGTGCCATGGTTCGTGTTCCTCCTTAATTAATATGGTATTTAATGGTATTTCGGTGATATAATTATATCACCAATATGCACTGGGTGGAACGAATTGCGGTGGTTTCCACCCTGGCGGACTGCCCGTCGGACTAGGTCTGATATCATTCCCCACTCCGAAATAGTTGATCATAGGCGGATCCCACTTGGGACCACCCATGCTGCAACCCATGTTATCAGTCGAATAAACCGGAGCATTTGAATATGTCTGGTTATTGATGATGGGTGCATTAGCAAGTGCAGTAACATATGCCATTCTTGCCCACGGGCTAATGGTGTTCTGCATAACAGGAGCTGCAACAGGAGCCTGAACAGGCATCTGCTGCGGCATCGGCTGATTGTACACCGGTTGGTTGTACATGGGCTGATTATAAGCCGGGACACCCCATGCCGGTGCTTCGTATTGATATGTGGTCTGATACTGACCCTGCATCGGGATCATGTATCTAGGCTGATTCATGCCGAAACGATTGATGAACGCAAAGAATGCGGCCAACAGCGAACCAGCAATACCAACGACGAGACCTAACGTTGTTAATGTCATAACAGCATATCTCCTTTCATAGATATTAAAATAGTAAGATCAGCGGATTATGATCTCCCCATTTCAAGTTAATCATATATGTGTTTCAAGAAAAATAAATTCGGTGGGGGATAATCCCCCACCTTATATTTTATTTCATGATCGGCTTGTAACAAGCTCTGATCTTTCTGATCATTTCTTCAGTGATTTCAGTTGCATAACAGCTAACACAAATACCGTATTTTGTGTCAGTATAAACCTTATCAATCAACAGAGGCGTTTTCGCAATAAAATGATACATATCGACACATTCTTTCTCATGGTATGCTTGCATTGTAAGTTGGATTGCACCATGCTCGATAACGCTATGTGTCATAATCTCATCAAGAGACACAGTGGATGCATCAACAATTAATGTGAATTCGTTGTCATGTTTGTGATAATGCATCATCACCGAGATCTTTTCTAGGTTTGGTCTGAATCCGGTATCAGTATACTCAAGATGCATCACTTTAGTGAAGAGACTATTATAATATTCCAGATATCCTGTCTGCGGATCCGTCAAATACATCTTCAAAAGATCGGTGACATCTTCAATTGTCACCATTTCTTGAGTCAGTCTCGTTTGGAAACGCGGTGGTGTACATTTCTGAATCAGCTGGATGCATTCAGATAACGAACACCGCATTACGAGGGTCTTACCATCGGCACTCAGCGGTGCATCAGCAAAGCCCGTTTTTGTACAACAGTTTTCCCAGTATAACCGATGAAATGCAAGTGATGGATGATTAATCTCGACAGTGATTTTGAACGCAATCGATTCGAACAACGGATCATTGAATCGATGTTGTTGCATCAACATTGCCGCAAGCATGGTTTTTTCTGAGCGACTCGGAGGAATAATCTCTTTAACTTTCATATGTAACATCCTTTCATACCCAAAATTAATACAATCCTTAAGGAGGGATACTAATGAGCAGTTATCTGATTCCAGGTATTTCAGAAAAAACTTCTGATGATGGAAGCACGAATGATATTTCACAGCGCAGCCCATTGCTATCAACCTATTCACCAAGGTTGTTTGGTTCACCACCTCAATTGACAACATTGAATGATATGAGATGGATCTCGGACAAAAGTGAATCTGACATAAAAGGCGGTGATGGTGCCGTTGGTGACTTTTATTTACGACACGTTCTTCGTGATGCGCAGGTCGTAAACTTTTGTGTTGGTCATGCAATGTTCACCGGTGGTATGTCATCATTGTGGAATGCTATCCGTGTTGTTATGCAATATACAACTGCAATGAGTAAATACGGCGACTCATCGGTTGGTACTGGAGGAAATGCCGCAACACAGGCAAACACTGCAGCACTTATGAAAGCTTATGAAGAAGCTTTGACAAATGATGATGGTAAATATGAAACTGCAAAAGCATCTACAATGGGATCTGAATTCGCCGATATCGATCCTGATACACTTGTTCTGAAAGACGATAGTCTGAAGAATTATACAAGTATGCTTGGAGATATATCAGCGTATCTCTTGACATCATTATCTGTCCAGCAACCATTCTACACATTTGAAAGTGACTGGCATTCTTATATCAATAATGTCACAATGATGTGTAGTGCTGCAGCAGTTATGCTCGGTCTCACAAACGCATCTGTCCGAATCGGTGACACATATCCAAAGATCAATGAATATGACATTTGGAACAAATACAAATGGATCACAACAGATTCTGCAATGTCAAACGAAAAAGTCGAACAGAACGGTGAGACAGATAACTATGTTACATTCATGACGGATCCTAAGAGTGTGACAGAGAGCTACACAAACAATACGACACAATCACAGATATATTCGTCCGTTATTAATGCGGGTGATTCAATTGGTAAAGAAATTGCGTTCATCACATCTTCATCTCAAAATCAAGTTGACGACCTGGTTGTAAACATTGCTGGAGATGCGATCAATGCTGCCGAAAAAGTTATGACAGCTTTGACTGGTGGCATTGGTCGCTTCACAGCAGCTGTTGCATCTAGTATGTCGCGTTCTTTTATTGGTGACCACACGATCTATCCAGAGATATTCTCTGATCACCAATCGAACGGTTCATCAATGTCATTCACCGTGAAGCTCCGGGCATCCGGTGGAGATCCTTATTCATACTTTACTGAGATACTTGTACCGATGTTCTTTGCTCTCGGATTGGCATTACCGCAGATGTCGAAGAACTCCGGTGCAGCATATACATATCCACCTCTTGTACAATGTAACGTTCCTGGTTTATGGGGAACACGTCTTGGTATCGTTGATTCTCTGTCAATCACAAAGAACGTTGATGGAAATGATATTTCTGTTTATGGGTATCCCATGTCTGTTGATGTTCAGATATCAGTTAAGGATCTAATGCATGTTATGGTTACAACACCTATGGACAAACCATCACTGATGCTGAATAATCATACGATGTTTGATTATATCGCACAGTGCTGTGGTGTTGATAAATACAAACCAAATGCATCTATGAGATTGATGACAAAACGTATCCTAGCAGCGTCATCCGGCAAGAACCTGTTAAAGAATATAGGTGATGCAGTTACATCTGATTTCTATCGTGTTGCCAACAGATTCCTCGGAACCGAATTAATGTGAAAAAATATGGAGGCGCATATGCGCCTCCATATTTCATTATTGAATTCTTCCACACACCCGTAGCATTGAAACGCCAAACAGATGTGGATCAAATGTTTCAAACATCTTTGCTGCCGGAATAGCATCCTGCAACGGGATACAAATGCTGCCGTATTTCAAAGTCTCTATCTTCAATCCAGGATGACATTGGTTTGTTTCAGAGTTTACCCACACTGCAGGGATCATTGTGATTCCATCACTCGAAACCGCTTTTTCTGTCTGAAAACGGTCAAGCATTTTTCCGTCGATTTCAAATTCAGCACGATCAACATTTGGAAACAACTCATACAAATGTTCAGAAATCAACTTAACGCTTTTCTCAAGCAATGATGTGAAAGCAAAGTACTGACTTGACGTGATGTAGACACTGTCACGATCATATCCATTTGATACAGATATACCGAATGCTGGATAGATTGCAACACTCCCATTTGGACGTTCTTTTACTGTTGCAAAATCACCAGCGGGTTCGAATCGATATACATATAGTATACTCAGATTCTTGTTAACACTCCCTCGAAAGAGTGAATAATTTATTTTCATTCATTATGCCTCCGACGTATCATGATGACCAAAATCAAGCCGCATATATGTGCTCATAACAAGTCTGTCGAGTATCTGATTATATTCCTTTGCAGAATGTACATTGAAAATCAAATCAGGCTCTGGGAACTCTTTACGAATGAAATCGAACAGATCATAACGGATGTTCGTGTATTTACTGAGATCGGCTTCATTGATATTATAGATTGTCGATACATCTGCCCAAGGAGAAATCATGCCGGATTGACCAACATCCTTGGATGAATCCAATAGATCAATCTTTCCGATAACAGACGGATGTAGTTGACGATGCATGAAGTTGATCTTATGTGTATCCACACGACCAAGTGAATTCGGCCCTTTCTTAGTCCAGCGTAGCTGTTGTGGATAATCAAGATCATTTGTAAAATCAGTCACATGAATCGTTCCAGTCTTGTACAGATTCTTCAGAATCATTTCGGGGCGGAACTTCACAGATGGTTGTTGATCTGTCATCTTCAGAAGTTTTCCATACCGGAACATTCTCTTCAGTTTACTGGATACATCAGCGGTTACAATCGTAGAGATTACTTCATTCAGACGAAGACGCTTATTCTCATAAGAATAGATATTTACGTTTTCAAAATCTGTTTGAAGTACATATCTCAACAATGCAATCATTGTATACTTATCGATTTCATGAATCGGAAGAACATTTGCCGAGATTGTATCAAGCATTCTGGCAACATGCATTTCATAACATGCACCACGATGCTCAATGATATTATCATAGTATGACAGCTGGTAGATCCACCATGCCGGATCACGAAGCTGATCAATATCTTCCGGAGAATACTTTCGGATCAGTGACATTGCCATGACAACAATTGAACGAACAAACCGGAATTGTTCAAGACCCTTACGGTATGCTTTGATGTAAATTTCACGCCCGTCGATGGGCTGGAAGTACTCATAACGGTCCTTTTCTGCCTGGATGACATGGTCACTGAACTGTAAGATTGGGTACACACCGAGGTATATCAGCGGTGAAGGAATGTGCATAAAGCATGCCAAAATCGGTTCCATCGTTGTGAAAATTTTCACCATACCAATTTTAGCCTGAATGACATAACCATCCACTGACGTCTCTGTGGAATCATCATATTGAATCACAACGGGGAGGAGTGATTTAATGGTGAAAGCATCTTTACCAGACGGATAAAGGAGTTTATCAACCATTTGATATTCCGAATACAGTTTGTTTTCGATCAGGTAGTTTCCATGCTCATCTGCAATCGGAACATACAACTTATTGTGAACGACCTCGGAAATGATACACCTGTTCTTGTCACGGCTACCACAAAGAATATCGAATTCCAGAATACCGATACGCGTATCACCAATAATTTTTGTTGATAATTTGTCGCCGGTTTCACGCCGGCGATACTGAATTTCTTCAGCTCGCGGATGCGGATTCCATTTCCAGTTGATGACATGAATATACGGTGCAGGTGTGTTGTCACAACGGTACAACCCAAGGATGTTCAAAACTTCGATGTCCTGAATGCCCTTCTTTGCATAGATATGCAACGGCTGATCGGTACCGAGGTTTACCTTTATCCCCGAAAGAGGATTCTTGATGTTTTTGATCACGTACTCAGTCAACTTAAATCATTCCTTTCTTTTGGCATGATGCAATGGATAGTAATAAAGTGTTTCTATCCCCGCCGAAAAAATAATACCTATATGCAAAATTAAAAAAGAGGAGATGAGGAAATATGGCAGATCGTTTGGTTACACATTCTCCTTTGGGTTCACCTGATACACTTCGTGCGTTCCTCCAACTATCAAAGAGATTCTACAATCTGCATACACCCAGACAATTTGGTTATTCGGATGCAGATGCTCTGCAATATGTTGGTACATCTGAAAACTTCGGTTCAGAATTGTTCCTTGAATCAAAGAAATTGAAGATGTATAAATTACCAAGCACATTTGTGAATATGAGTCGACCACTGATATCACTTTTCAGGGTTGAAGCATCTGACTATATGGATTCATATTTGCAAACTGGAATGCGGATGTGTACACCGAAACCAAACGTGTTAAATCCTGCTTGGCAATACAAGATCGAGTTTTCTGACGTAACTGAAGTTGTCATACCACGTGCGATACATGACGGATATGGTGATGGTGTTGAAGAAGAAGAACCATGGGACTATGATACCGGTGTATATCCAACAACGTTCTATGTCACAACAACGCCACCAAAACTCAAATATTATAATGGCGGCGAGGAGCCGTTCATTGAAGAAGATCTGATTGCTGGATCAGATGGTTCAACGAAGTATTATTTTCCGAAGAATAATATCACTGAGAAGCTGATTACATTCACAGATACAGATGTATTTCTAACGGAAAACATGGTATCGTATCCTGAATTAGCCTGGTTGTATTTCACATCAAATGAATTGATTACGCTTCCAGAGGTCAATATGACAGATAATGTTGACCGTAATGGAAATCCACTTGTGTCAATCGGAACAAATGGACAGGCTTCTTCATTCATTTATGCTGGAGCTTATGGCGAAACGAATCTTCCTGCCACAGAAGATTCGGGTACTTGGTATATTCTGATTTACGGTGGTTTCATTGACTGTCAGGACAGAGAATCAGCGTATATCTACAACACAGGTGTTCATATTACAAAGATTGAATATGTGCTGATCCCAGAAGATGCAGATCCATCAAATGGCTGGGAGGATATCGATGTACTTGCATCTCGCACCATCACATTTGATGTGGATGATAAGATTATCCACATATGTCTGTTAGATGTTGATAACATCTATTATCAGGGCCCATATAAATTCCAGAAGATCAAAGAAGGTGTTCATGGATATGATCCAAACCTTCTGAATCAGGGCTATTTCACATACTTCAAATTCGATAAGTACCACTTTAATCGGCGAACAGCCGAACCCTTGGGACCGAATTCAGCCCCAGGATGTGATGAGCCGACATCGAGGTGCCAAACCTCCCCGTCGATGTGGACTCTTGGGGGAGATCA
>JAEEGL011000773.1_pt1 | contig 25553 bp, 15 predicted proteins | sample 9134231 | NCBI WGS metagenome assembly JAEEGL01 (sample SAMN16246548, study PRJNA631951) | gut metagenome | biome: gut microbiome; feature: rumen; material: fiber-attached | host: Bos | place: Iran: Karaj | collected 2018-10
AAGATATTCTTCAAGGCACTGACCGCTTGCCTTCATAGTCTTCGCGGCGGCAACGCCCACATATCTCCAATGAGAGGGTTTATACTCAACTTTCGTTATATTAGTCTTGTTTTCGGGATATCTGAGAATGAATCCATAATCCGCGGCGTGCTCGTCGAGCCATTTGTATTCCTTTGTGTACTGGAAGCCCGCGGTTGAGTCCGCGGTTATAATATCCATTGCGAGACCCGCGTTGTGCTCGCTTGAGCCGGGAGGAAGAATTCTCTCAACCGCCTTGAGCGTAGCGTCAACCTTGTTGTAACCCTGATTCCTGTAGAAATCAATCTTGTTGTTTAAATTATTGCGCTGCCTTTCAAGCGAACAGTAGCCCGACACGGGAGTCAGATAAATGCCGTCCGCCTTCGCCGCCTGATACATCTCATCGTAGTGCGGGGCAACACGGTAGTCAAGTTTTATACCGAATGAACTTCCGCGAACGGCGTCCGCAAGTTGCGGAACATAATCATCGGGAAGAATATAGTCGCGGTTTATCAGAACCCTATTGAAGTTGTTGTTTGTAATTTCCGTACGGGTAGGGTTGAGCCCCGCGTAGGCGTATTCGTATTCGGTTCCTTTTACGCTTTTCTCGCCACTTTTCGTTTTTTCGTCAACCGAACCGCCTGAACCTTCAGCTTTTATCCACACGGCAGGACGAGCACAGACACCCCAGCGATCCGTTTCAACATCGCCATCACCCCAGTCCGTTACCCACACACTGTCAACGGGGGCACCGTCATACTTTATTCCGGATGTAATGACCGACATTGCCATATCCTGATCACCGCCTGGCGTTCGAAGCCACCATAAAGTCGAATTCATATTGATTGCACCGTTTTCACCGCTGTTATCACTTTTGAATGCTCCGTTTGCAACGGCATAATCAGTCGGGGAACAATAAAAAGGCAGACCGTTTTCAGAAAACTCATTAAAGTATTTTTTATATTCTTCCTCGCTGAGAAGAAAAACCTTGTCAACAGTGGTGTTGCCGCCGTTTGTTTTGTATTCCGAATTTGCTTTATTTTCAAGTGTGGTTTCAATAATTCTTGATTTCTCATTGTTTGAAAATGAAAGACCGTAAAAATCACCGTTAAGCCATTGCCTTATTTCACAGGTTTCCCAGGTAACATCCTGACGGTATCTGTTATAAGCATGGCAATCGAGCGCATACTCGCTTATAAGCAAAAGTCTGTCTTCTTTTTTATCAATTATTATCCACGATATATCCTCTTTACCGTCAGAGGCATTGTTCTGCTCATACTGCCCGAAAGTAATATGATCACCAACCTCGAGCGGAATTGTTTCCGGTTCTGATTGAACTGTTTGTGAAACAGCATCAACATCAGGATTGTCAGACTTATTGTGTTTAGTTAATGCAGTTATCAATATTGCAACTGCAAGAATCGCCGCAATCGAAACAGCAATAAACAGCGGAAGTGGTTTTTTCTTTGCTGTTGCTAAAACATTTTCGGGTTCTGATTGTGTGGCAGACACTTTTTGAATACTCGGTCGGAACAATTTGCCGATTCCGAGAATCAGATCCTGCATTGCGCCGAGTTTATTCATATCCTGCGACTGAAGCCGTCCCAACTCTTCGGGCAGGTCTGCAGGACTCATATCTTTATAGCAAGGGATAATGACTTTCGATTTGTCTTTTGAGGTTATTTCGAGAAAACGGCTCCATTCGTTTTTAACCCACACGGCATCGTAATATTCGCGCTTTGTGCCGACGGCGAGCATAACCTTCGCACTGTTGAGGGCGGAAAAAATATAGGGTTCAAATTCCTGACCGAGTTTATCATCCAGCGTGACACGCGAAAAGAAAACACGGTAGCCCTTTTCGGTAAGGCGCTCATATATGTCATAAGCCAGCACAGAATCCTCGGTACGCTGACCGACATTATCAGTCTCCTTATAGCAAATAAACACATCATAGGGCTCTTCGGTTTTTGAAATATCAAGGATTCCGTTCTGGATAATTTCAATCCGCTCAGCTTCTCTTTCATAAACCGTCTTTTGATATGTATCGGCGTTTTCAAGCGCGGATTTATAGTCACCGTCATTTGTAATAAGCTGATAGCGTGCGCGATGAACCGTGGGAATACGCTCGTGCGAATCGGGATCTTCCACATATTCAACACCGTATTTGCAGAGAACGAGACCCCAGTAAGCTTCGGAATCTTCCGGAAAATCGGCGATAATGCTCTCATACAATCCCGCCGCTTTGTCAAATTCACAATCCAGACGAAGCTTGTTGGCACGGTTGAAAACCTGTATTTTCTTTTCGTCATTGCCCGACGGAACAGTTTGCGATGTGCCGCAGTATTCGCATACGGCAACAGTTGAACCTTCGCCGGCTGTGAGATCTCCCCCGCACATTTTACACTTGAATAAAGCCATAAACACACTCCCCGAAAAAACAAAAATTAAGTATAAAAATCCAAAATAAATTATATTATAATATCAAATTAATTTCAATATTATTTATTCATTTGAAGAAATTGAAGATGCCGGTTTGTCAATGATGTGTTGCAAAAAAGAGAATCAAAAACTTCGCCGTGTCGGATAAAAGCTTTGACATAATCGGCAGGTGAATGCCAAGCAAGAGGAAGCATGGAAAAAAATTTGTTTTTCTGCTGTGAACTGCCGGTTGCATTTTGAAAACGCTGAAGAAACAGTATTTATGTAAAGCGTAAAATATTTGAAATGAGTTTTTTATCTTTTGCGCTGTGTCCGTTGTTAACCTTGATTTATATATTAATTATATGGTATGATAAAAACATCAAACGAAACAATGTGATGTCCGGATTCGGGGAAGGCAGCGATACATTTTCGAGGGTTTACGGTGTTTTTGCTATAAACCTGCAAGAGCAGATTATAATGAAACTCGAACACCACAACCGCCGCTGCAAAACAACCCGGAAGTATTGCAGGAATCTGATTCCCGGTAAAAACGGGTTAAAAGCGGATATGTGCATACTTTATAATTGACGATTATTTCAATAATTATTTCAATATCTTTTTAGGAATACTTCAATTCTTACATAGGCCGGTGATAAAATGCTTTGTGTTATTTGCGATGACCTTGAAGGGGAAAGAACAAGACTGATAAATCTTCTCGGCAGATTCGGTGAAAACCATTCCGTTAAAGTGCAGACGGTCCAGTTTGACAGCGCCGAGGCGCTTCTGGAATCATATGAAAAAATCAAAAATGCAGATATGATTTTTATGGACATATATATGGCGGAGATGGATGGTATGACGGCCGCAAAGCAGATTTATGCCAAAGGGTATGAGGGCAGTATTGTGTTTTGCACAACATCCGCTGATTTTGCCGTGGAAAGCTATTCGGTCAATGCGGATGGTTACCTCGTGAAGCCATATGATATCAATGCATTTGACCATGTTATGCAGCGCATAAAGCACAGATGGGAAAGAGACATCAAAACCATTTCTTTTTCGTCTGAAAGATTAAATTTTGATGTGCGCCTTGATGATATCTTATACATTGAAACATATAAAAAGGGCTGCAGGGTATATACCAGATTCAAGAATCTGGAAACGACAAAAACCATAGGTGAATTTTCTCAGGAGCTGATTGGCGAAGAAAACTTTTACAAGCTTTCACGCAGTTTTATAATTAACTTCAGGCACCTGAAAAACTATGATGATGACAATATCTATATGGACTGCAACCATATTCTGCCAATGCCCGTGCGCACAAGACAGACGGTAAAAAGCGACATTACAAGCTGGCGCTGGCGGCAGATGGAGGAACAGTAAATGTCATTACTATTAACCGTTTTTTATATCCTGGCAGATGCGTTTGTGTATATGCCAATGCGATATATTATGTTCAAGGATAAACTCAGATACTCTTATCCGGGGACAATGGCTTTTCTTTTTGCGGTTTGTCTCATAGAGGGTGTTTTGTATTTTTTTCTTCAGAATATGGTAACCTCCAACGTTACAAATTATGTTTTTCGTCTTATTTTTATGGTTATTCATATCTGTCTGTCGTTTTATTTCATTAATGACAACTGGCAGAAGGTATTGTTTCTGGCGCTTCTTTTTGTTCCCGTGGGAATTACAGGAGTAACGGTTTCGGGTATTTTTGAAATAGTTGTTATGCCCGGATTATATGCAGTAAATCCCATGCTGTGGGAGACAATAGTCAAAGTGGTCTTTGCCTTGATTATGTATTATCCTTTATATCAGCTGTTTGATAAGATGTTAAAGCCGATTCTGGATATTGACGCTGAAAAATGCTGGCAGGGCATCTGGCTTGTTCCGGGTGTGTTTTCCATAATCACTCTCTGGGTTTCACGTTCATTTCTGCCTCCCGAAAAAATCGTATTTATAGCTCTTATCCGACTTTCGGTTCTTATCGGCTGTTTTGTGTGCTGCGTTTCACTTTCAAAAACCGCAAAACTTGTTGAGGAAAACACTTTTCAGAAAGCTCAGGCGGAGAATATGAAACAGCTTATGGAGCTTCAGGAAAAGCAATATGAAAAAATAAGCAATCATATAAGTCAGTTACGCAAAAACAACCATGACGCAAGGCATCATATCAGAGCGTTGATGTCACTTGCCAATGAGGGCAATCTTGAACAGATAAAAATATATCTTGAAAAATTTATTGAGAAGATACCGTCCGGTAAAGGTCTCTTTTTCTGCAATGACCTTATGCTCAATGCGATTCTTGAATACTACTATAGCTATGCAAAAGAAAAAAGCATTCCCATAGATATAAAGACGGATGTGCCGGAGAAAGTATTTGACAGCGCCGACCTTTCCGTGCTTGTGGGAAATCTGATTGAAAATGCCGTGGAAGCACAGGAAAACCTTGCCGATGAAGAAAAATTCATTAACCTGAAAATCAAGACATTTGGAGATAAAATATACTTTGTTGTTGAAAACGCTTTTGACGGTGTAATTAACACAAGGAACGGTCAGTTCCTTTCTCATAAACGTGACAACCAGACCGCAGGTGTCGGATTGCAATCGGTTAACGAGATTGTAAAAAAATACAACGGAGAGCTGGTTATTACCACAGATAACAAAGTGTTCAAATGTTCCGCTATGCTGGAAAGCGTATGATCAAAGCACCCCGAAGGGCAGTCACTCATAAAGCAGTATTGGTTTTACGAGTGACTGCCCTTTTGGTTTTTTTGTATTCAATAATCTGTATTAAAATACATTCGGGCGCTTTTTTTGACATTTATTTCCTTTTTATTGACTTAATCCTCTCTTTTTTTCTAATATATCAATATATAATTCTCTTATTAGAAAAAATAAAAGGAGGATACTTTATGAAAATATCAAAAAGGATAATCGCTGTTTGCTTAACACTGTGTATGATGTTACCGATTATCTCACTTTTCCCCTGTCAGACGGTTTCTGCGGCAAATACGGAAAGCGCTTCAGCTCCGGTTTCCGCCGAAACCTATTCCGAGCTCGGTTTCAACACCATGAGTGAGGATGAATATCCCACAAACGAAAGACTGGACAGGAGATATTCCGTGACCAATGTTCAGAACGAGCTTTATGTTCATGTCAATGCCGATGAACATTACGGAACGGTTTTAAGAGATAATCTCAGATATTTCGAATCCGATGCAGAGGAAGTCAGAAGCGCCGGAGCTATCAAGACCTACGGCGATAAGACCGCATCTCTTGCAGGTGAAAAAGGTAATACTTACAGTTACCTCGATGAGCAAATCAACAGGCCGACTCTTTATTCTTCATTTACGCAGGGAACCAATAAAATGGAAAATAAAGCATACGCAACCTCTGTCGCATTGAGGAGTATTTCCGGCGCCGGAACTGACGACACGGTTGCCACACTCGAGGTTCTGACAAACTCAGCAACCGGAACCAGAACCAGTTTCAAAATAGCTCTTACCTTGGAAACCTTCAAAGGCGGCACCCGTTCAATAAGCAAAACCACAACCATATCAAACAATATCAGCCCCAGCTCCATGACGAACTCAGGCTCCACCACTCTCGATTTTCAGAACCTTGAGTATGACGCGCTGATTGAAATAACGGCAGGTGACTATAACGGCGACGGAAATGACGAAATTGCCGTTTACTACGGAACGGGTGTTATTGAAGTTTACAAAATAAATTCTTCCAACGAAGTCACCTTAATGACTACTCTCGGAACATCTCTTCTGGGAACATACACATATGACGCTCCCGGTATCACGATGTCAAGCGGCGATATGGACGGCGACGGCAAAGAAGAACTTGCCGCGGCTCTTTCTCACCATAAAAACAAAACCGTAGAAAACGGAGTAAAAAAAGGAACAGACATTTATAACCACAGTTATGTCTATATTTTCTCATACACCGGCAGTTCATTCAGCAAGGTGCATGAATACAACCTTAAACGTAATGAAACGGGTATGACAGGTATAATCAGAGGTGCCAATGTTTATATGACTGATGCTGACGGTGACAACTTAAAAGAACTGTTTGTTGCCGGTTACCTTCTCTCTCCTGCAATGGGCAGCAACGGTGCCTATGACGATTATGATTTTAACCCGAACAGTCCTTATAAGCAGTTTGCAGCATTCGGCATTACCTATAAAGGCGAAGAATACAGTAGTGATGTTGTGGTCCGTGTGTTCAATTCCTTCGGAGGAAACGACGGGAAATGGCTTTCCAAAGAACAGAACGGTTACGGCAGATACGGCGCTCCCATCGGTCTGGGCGTTGCAAATTTCGGTGCCCTGGGCAGCACAGACAAGATTTATGCATTTATTGACGAACAGCTTTATCAGGTGGATGCTAACAGTTTTAACTTCACCCTTATTGAGAGTTCAAATCTTACATACACCGCTGACCCTAATACAAGAAGCGGCAGTGATACAGATAAAAGAGACCGCTGGGTATCTTCCGTAACAGTAGGCAATTTCGACGGCAGCGATGACGGCGGTCAGGAAATTCTTGTAGTAACAGGTCTCAGAGCCAAGGGTGACACCCAGAGATACTGGTATCAGCTTTCCTGGTATTCTTTAGACAGACAAGGGAGACTCGTCAGAGGTCATGAAATGATTATGGCGTATTCTCTGTCTTATAACAATACAAAAAACCACCTCAACAACTCCTGCTTCGTTGCTATTGCCGCTCCCGATGTCAACGATGACGACTCACTCATACTTGAAAGAATCGGTGACATTCAGCGCTATTATACAAAGCCGAGTATCAACTCCATTATTCAGGCGGCTCCTTATTTTGAGGATTTAAGCGGTGACAATTATCCTAATGAAGGCGGCACGGAATTCGGCTCATACACCGGCCACACCCACAGCGGACTTGCAAGCTGCGGAGCATCTGCCGGTGTTAAAGGCGAAATAGAACTTGAACTCGGAGTTACGGTTGATATTGAGGCTTCAGCCTCGGTTGCTTTTGACTATAACTTTGAATATGTCTGGGAAAATGAAACATCGGTAACCTACGGTGGCGGAACAGATGACTACGTAATTCTGTACACCACGCCCTATTCGGTTTACTCTTACAGAATGCTTGTCAACCAATCAAGGCACGCCATGATTCCCGGTGGTGCAGCAACAAGATATAAATATGATGGTATTGCAAATTATTCGGACGCACTGGTGAGAGCAAAATCAGAAAAAGACGTTAATTTCATTAAATATGCGTCATGGGTTGAACTCAATATATCTTATTTAGGTATGACCGCCCAGCAGATATGGCAAACCTACAAGCCAGGTATGCCGGCTCCCACATCTTATTTTTATGTTGAAATAGAGGAACCCAGCAATCCCGTAACAACCATTCTGACTGTTGACCAGTATGACGAAATAGCAAGCCGCACAGACGGGCTTGAAACAATCCGCGGCACATATCTTAACAGTGTTCCGGGTGATCCCGCGTCATACTCCAACATTCCCACCTCATACCACGGTATTAAACGGGTTAAAGATTTCATGCAGGTCAGCAACGCGGAAGGCAGCTATGTTTCAGTTGAATACTCTGCCGGAACCGATGAAAGCCACGAATTCAATTTCTCACTTGAATTCGAAGCAAGCGTTCTGGTCGGCGGAGGAATTATGGGAAATAAAATTGTCGGCGGCATTACCGGTTCGCTTTACGGCGGCGGCGGATTTGCCTACAGTGACTCGAGAGGCAACACCTATACGGGCACTGTGGACAGTCTTCCCAGAGATGCTGCGGAATACGACTTCTCCTGGCAGCTCTGTAAAGCTTCAGCGACAATAAACGGCAAAGAAGCTGACATCATTTACTATGATGTCAAGAATGTCAGGTGCCTTCCCAAAACACCCCAGAATCTGACTGTAAGCGATGTTTCCGCCGACTCCGTTACCCTCGCTTGGGATAACAACAGTTCCGCCACGCGCTATGAAGTCTATGCCGTAAACGGCAACCAGAGTCTTTTCCTTGATACTGTCACACCGGGAGCTTCCTCCGATTCCGTTTCATATAAATCCACTGAACTCAACCCTGGAACAGCTTATTATTATAAAATCAGATCGGTAAGCAATACCGGTCTTAAGAGCAGATTTTCTTCAGCAGTCTCGGCTACAACGCTTCCCGACAGCAGCGGCAGTTTCGGCATCAGTCAACAGCCGATGGATTTCGAAACATTTGCGGGAGATGTGGCAATCTTTACCGTTGTTGCATACACCACAAACAACAAACCCATTCAGTATCAATGGCAGACCTTCAACGCCGATGCGAAAACCTGGATTGACATAGACGGAAAACGTTCCGCCACTTTGAAAATCGACGCAGATCTCGATAAAGACGGCAATCAATACAGATGTATTGTTTACCAGGGCGCGGGCTGTATCGTATATTCAAACCCCGTTGAACTTATCATCGGCAAAACCGGTTCAAATACAAAACTTACTATTGCCAGAAATACGCCGGCAAACATAATTCCCGACGGCAGCACCGTTTACTGCGCAGGTGTAAAACAGGAAACGAGACCGGAACCCGTATTTGACTGGGTTGATGATGTAAGAACGGTTGACGAAATCATTTATACGAAACTGGCATATTCAGAATCGACAGATACAGATGATAATCCTGTATATGAAGGCCCCTTCGTTTTTGTTTCCAGTGAAGGTAAATATTATTCCGTAACCGACGGTGATGAAATAGGCGAAGAAATCACGCAGATTCCCGGTTTTTACAACGGTTCCGAAAACTTCCTTCTGAAAAAAGACGGCTCGCTCGTAACACATACCGGTTATTATGAAAAGAATGTTGAGAATTCAGATATCAGCGAAACCTTCGAAATCGACGGTGTCTCTTACACATTTACAAAAAAGATTGCTCAGGTAGATTACACGGATTCTGATGACAACGCTTCCTACACAGCATACAGTTTTGACCAGGTTTCCGAAGAAGGAACCGAAGAAGGAACCGTAAGACGAATCTTCTACAGATTTGAATGTGAAAGCGAAATCATCTGGAAAGAACTTGATATTGAATCAACAAATTCATATGATACCGTCATAATCAATCAGAATGAAACTGACATAGCAGCCGAAGAATTCAAGACAGTCAGAGTTTATAAACAAATCGGCTCAGAAACGGTTGTTGTCAATGAAATTACTGCTGACGGTGACACATTATACCTTAAGGCATCTTCCAGTTCCGCTACAACAAATGAACCGCTTTCATTCGACAGTTATTCCTTTGTAATCAGAAACGCAGAAACAGGAAGTGTTGTATTCAATAACACCGTGGCAGGCAACAGCACGGAATATTCATTTGCGGAACCCGGTGTTTATGAGATTACCGTTTCCTCATCCGGCAATGATAACTATAAGGCCGGCACATCCGAAAAAACAATTGTTTATGTTGTCAATGATCCGGAAATCGGCAATGATAATAAGCTTGTCATTTCGGGAGGCAATGTCAAATACGGCGAGCGTCTGGCCCTTAATCCCGTAATTATTACAAACAATTCGGGTTCCGACGCAAGTAATGTTAATTATACGGTAATGTATGGTGACAGTGAGGCAACCGGACTGATTGAAGGCAACACATTTACTCCGGACAAGGCGGGTGCTTATATTATCAATGCCGAATGTAACGGACTTACAGCTGCCGCGTCAGTCAATGTAGCTAAGCGTGACCTCAAAGTGTCGGTTCTTAACTGCGAAGCTCCCTGCAACGCAAGTGAATCGGATAAAATCAGCTTTATTTCATATGAAGTTGAAGGCGACATTGACGGCATCTGGGCAGACGAAGCTGTAAGCGCAACAAGTGATGCCTTTACAGCCACAACTGCCGACAGATATCAGATTAACCTTGCCGTTAATACGGATTCCTCCGTCTATGAAGAACTTGACGCTAAATACAATATTAAATTAAACGGCGCAACATACACCCTTACTTCGCCTGCATATAAAGTAACAGTTGAAACCGAAAACAAGGGAACAAGCGACATTTCATACATTGTTGACGGCGCAGACGAACCTTCATTCGCTTCAAGCGGCGACTATATTATAAGCGGTGCCGACGTAACCGTTACAGCCCTTCCCAATAACGGCTATGTGTTCAGGGGCTGGCAGATGAACGGTGAAAATGTAAGTGTAAACGCCGTATATGAAATCACTTCAATTTCAGAAGATTCAAATCTCAAAGCGGTATTTGAGCCCGTAGAGCACAGCAAAATCTACACCGTAGATTACGGAACACTCACTGTCGGTTACACAAGTAACGAGATAAACGCAAATCCCACCGTTACGGGTGACAAGGTCCTTGTCAGGGATTCGGATTATGTAATCACTTACTATACAATCGATGAAAACGGTGTCATAGGCCAGCGTTGCAACGCTCCCGTAAACGTGGGCAGATATCTGTTTGTAATGTCAACTGTCGGCAGCGAAATCAATTCCGTTTACGGTTTTGAGGGCGGCGTGCCCGAAACAGTGACCGGTCAGAATGCAGATGAATTTATCGCAACATTCAAGTGTGCAAATATTCTTACCGTTACAGACTCCTCAGTTCATGTTCACAGCTATACAGCCGCCGTGACCGCAGAGCCGACCTGCACCGTGACCGGTGTCAAAACCTTTACCTGTGACTGCGGCGAAAGCTATACTGCGGATATTCCCGCGCTCGGTCACTCATTCGGCGAGTGGACGGATGTGATTTCAGACACCTGCGGCGGTGACTCATACTCGGTAAGAACCTGCTCCATCTGCGGATTCGAGGAAAAAATAAATCTTCATGCCCAGGATCATACCTGGGAGAGCGGATACACCGTTGACAAGGCGGCGACCTGCACCGAGGACGGTTCAAAGAGCATTCACTGCGCCAAATGCGATGCCACACAGTTGAGCACAGTTATTCCCGCAACCGGTCACTCGTTCGGCGAGTGGACGGATGTGGTTTCGGAAACCTGCGGCGGCGAATCATACTCGGTAAGAACCTGTTCCGTCTGCGGAGCAGAAGAAAAGATAAATATTCACGCTCAGGATCATACCTGGGAGAACGAATACACCGTTGACAAGGCAGCGACCTGCACCGAGAACGGTTCAAAGAGCATTCACTGTTCCAAATGTGATGCCACACGTTTCAGCACCGCAATCCCCGCACCCGGTCACTCATTCGGCGAGTGGACGGATGTAATTTCAGAAACCTGCGGCGGCGACTCATACTCGGTAAGGACCTGTTCCGTCTGCGGATTTGAGGAAAATACAAATATTCATGCAGAAAGCCACGCGTGGAATACAAGTTACACCGTTGACAAGGCAGCAACCTGCACCGAGGACGGCTCAAAGAGCATTCACTGTTCCAAATGTGATGCCACACAGTTCAGCACCGCAATACCCGCAACCGGTCACTCATTCGGCGAATGGACAGCTGTGGTTTCGGAAACCTGCGGCGGCGACTCATACACAGTAAGAACCTGTTCCGTCTGCGGATTTGAAGATAAAATAAATCTTCACGCTCAGGATCATACCTGGGAGAGCGGATACACCATTGACAAAGAGGCAACCTGCACCGAGGACGGCTCAAAGAGCATTCACTGCAGTAAATGCGACGCCACACAGTATAACGATGTTATCCCCGCAAAAGGACATTCCGCAGGCGAGTGGGAGATTGAAACTCCGGCAACCGAAACCGAAAACGGAAAAGAAGTCAAAAAATGTTCGGTGTGCGGTGAAGTCGTTGACTCCAGGGAAATACCCGCAACCGGTGCGCCCCATTATCATTCTTACAGTTATGAAATCACCACGCCTGCCACCTGTGTTAAAGACGGCGTAATTACTTTCAGCTGTTCCTGCGGCGAGATTTATTCAGCTCCGTATTATGCGCTCGGCCACGTTGACGATAATAATGATGGCAAGTGTGACAGATGCAGCTACGTAATGGACAAAGAAACAGTTGCTCTCTCGAAAATAGTAATCAATGTTCCTGAAAACACGACGGTTGAGTGGAGGCAGAGCACAACCATTATTGTAACTGCCCGTGCCGTTCCCGCCGATTGTGAGCTTGTTCTTTACTACGATAATACAAGAATAGCGAAAAAGCCCGATAAGAACGGCAATGTTTCAATCGAGCATAATCTCGGCAGAGTGACTGAAAACAGAAGATTTTTCGTCGTTGCGGAGAAGAACGGATATGTTCAGGGAAACAGTGAAGGCACGTTGAAAAAAGATTTCATGGTTTCCGTAAAGACTTCATTTTTCGATAAGCTCATTTCGCTGTTCAAAATAATATTCGGCTTGCTCAAGCCGGCTGTCATCAAGCCCGGCTCTTAATCAAAGCCCGTGTTACCGAAATATACATAAATTCGGGCGCTTTAAAACAATTATTGACAAAACTGTGCTGTGAAAATTCTTTTTGACAACAGAAAGCTTATTTCACACAGTTGTCTTTCCCGCTCATAATTACTTTTCGATTTTGTTAAAGAAACACACCAAATGACAAACACCCGCTGAAAAATCAGCGGGTGTTTCTGCATTGATATTGCAATCATATAACTTTTATGATATATTTTTTTATGCAGTTGAGTTGGTTGCTAAGAATCTGAAGCATGAAGATCCGGCATTGACAGCAAGGACTTAAGTGAATATAATGACCGACAGGATCAAGGCTTTGGACGAAGAAATTGAGGTCTAAGTGCTCATTTTGGTTCAGTAGTTATTTTATTAGTTATATTAAAATTGACATTCCCGTATATATCAAGCATATCCGCCTGTGGCGCAGCTGGATAACGCAGCGGATTCCGATTCCGGAGAGCGCAGGTTCGAATCCTGTCAGGCGGGCCATAAAAAGAAAAGAGTGTGTTTTTGCACGCTCTTTTCTTTTTTATTTTGTCAATGATGAAGAACCTGCGCTCTCGTTATAAGGGGTCCCCGGAAAGCGCAGCTTTTTGGGGAAAGGAGGAGCGGCGCAGCGAGTGAGAACCTGTGCATTAAAGTTTTGAAGGCGCAGGTGCGATTGATGTGAAGCCCGCGACGACGCGGTTCGAATCCTGTCAGGCGGGCCAAAAGAAAGAGAGCGTGTTTTTACACGCTCTTTTCTGTTTTGTTTTGTCAAAGATGAAGAACCTGCGCTCTCACTATAAGGGGTCCCCGAAAAGCGAAGCTTTTTGGGGAAAGGAGGAGCGGTGCAGCGAGTGAGAACCTGCGCATTAAACTTTTTCAAGGCACAGGTGCGAGTGATGCGAAGCACGCGACGACGCGGTTCGAATCCTGTCAGGCGGGCCATAAAAAAAGAGCGTGTTTTTGCACGCTCTTTTCTTGTTGATAATATACTTTTTAATTGTTTTAACTATTATATCATTGATTAATAATTATCTGCTTTGGCAATCAGTCATTGTTTAAGAGACTGCCGAGGTTGCCGAAGAAGATGCCTGCAAGTGTGCGAAGGCCTGCGAATACCGATGATAACGGGTCGAGGTCGCTGTCAAGCAGGACGGGAATGAGGTGCTGGGATGTGGTAAGATTGCGCCAGATGAAATACACATCGCTGCCTTCCAGGCAGAAAGAGTCATCCTTTAACTGTTCGCGGCTGTCAACCTGTTTAAAGCCGCTGTCAAGCATACTTTTTGAGAAAGCGAGAGCCATTTTTTCATCTTTGAGCGTGATGCGGCTTACCATCTGAAGCTCGGTGGCTGGCTTTGTTTTATTAATCCTGCCGATTCTGTAGCCGTCACACCACCAGTATTTGGTGTAATCACGGGTGAATACGCGGCGGATTGAGCCGTCGGACTGCTTCTGATAGAGCGTCATTTCCATATTAAGCCAATCCTCTTTGGCGGGGCAGTTATAAGCGGAAGCCGGTGTGTCGCCGAAGCCGACGGCGTATTTTGTATAAACGCCGATTTCAGCGCCATACTGGAACGGGGCATACTGACCTTTCCAGAATTCGATGAGCCAGTCTTTATTGCCGTAGGTGAAAACCATACGCGTAAAGTCATACTGGTAGCCGATAAGCTGGGATGCGGTGTCATAAAGGCGGATGAATCCGAAGGGCTTCTGCCAGGCGTAGTTATTGTCGGAATAGTAATAATCGCCGAGACTGCTATAGCGGTAGCCTATCATCAGCAGGTAGTGGAAAAAAGTGCGTCTGGCAACAACATTAATTACACAGGTGGCGGAAACGGGAGTTTCACCGTCCATGGCGACTGCAGTAATTTTCGCGCGTCCCTTTGCAACGCCGTTGACAATACCGCGTGAATCTACCGTCGCAACTGCGGTGTTGTCGGAGGACCATGTGATGCTTGCGGGCGCTGTTTCAAAGCCCGCAGCTTCGGCTGTTATCCGCATTTTGGAACCTACCGAAATTGAATTGAACGAGTCTGACAAAACAAGTTGGGGTGCGGATTTTTCCGGCTCATCCGTTTCATCGGGCTGTGCTGTTTTGTTATTACTTAAAGTGACTGCAGGTGCGTTTTGCGAAGAATCGCCTGCTGCGCTTACTGCTGACGTGAGCATAATCAACGTGCAGATAAGCAAAGCCGTCATTCGCTTTAATACATTCATATATCTTATTCCTCCTGTTTAATTACTGATTACGGCTTAACCCCGAAAAGATTATAGAGAAGACCGTTGAGAGTCAGGAACGGGGTCAGTGCCTCGAGAATTTTGCAGAAGAACAGGCGCGCTTGTGTGCCGGATTCATCCTCTTCATACATATTCCACTCATTTACGGGTGCGTATCTGACGCAGGCGCAGTCAAGGTAATCGTTGTAGCCGCCCTCGTTGAGCATAATGACATCAAACGCCTTGAAATCGTCGAAAAGTTTTTGCCTCTCATTAAAGCGTTCCGGATTGAGAAGTGAAAACTCGCCTTTGTTTGCCGAGCCCTTCCAGAAACGCCAGGAGAGTTCCGAGCGGCAGATGTTCTCGAGCTGAAGATCATCATTTGCTTCTGACTTTGCATTTTTCCAGAGGTCGTTTATTTCGGCAATCTGCTTGTTGTTAAACGAAAAACTGGCGGTGGGACCTTCGCCTATGCTGAGATGTCCATCGTTTGTTTTGCAGGCGTTTTCGATATGCATATCAAGTATTTTCTTTATATTCTCCCAACCGGGACCGTAATATGACGCAAGAAAACCGTCTGTTTCGTTTTCAAGGTCGCAGTAGGGATTCTGAAGGCATCTTGAAATCATATAGGCGCGAAGCTCGCCGAATTCCGCGTTGCAGCTGCGGATATAGTAGTTGCCCTCTTCATAGACGCCTTTGACGTTGTTCTCGTAAAAGACCTGGATATTGCGCTGAATAACGTTAAAGTCGGGGAAGACAAGGCAGGTGTTGGAATAATTTGTGGTGTAATCCCAGACATAAATTCTCTTGCAGATTTTTGACCAGTCGTTGAGATCCTTCATAAGTGCGACGTTGCGTGAGCACTTTGAATCGTCAAGCGTATGACGGAAGCAGCACTCTATTGTGCAGAGGCGGACTATGACATTGTCGCGCGGGACTATGCCTGTGGGTGCCTGACGGGTGTATTGATAAGCGAAGGTGTCGATTGCCGCATTGTCGTAGCCGGCTGCTTTGACGGCATCGGCTATCTGATTGACGAAGTTTATCATTGTTGCAGACTGAACGCCGCCGTGCGCCTTCTCATACTCCTTGCACCTGTCGCATTCGCAGTAGTGGTAATTGTCGTTCTGGGTGACGGAAACTATCTGAACGGATGCCTGCGGGTCATATTTTGCCTCAAGCAGGCGCAGAACGTTTGCAGTAGCGATTTTTAAAACGTCGGGGTTTGTAAGGCAGGGCTGGTCTGTTGTGCGTTCACCCTTGTGAAGAGCGAGCTGCTCGGGGTCTGACTCTTTATGAGCTTCCGTTTCGCACAGGGTGCCCATTGTGTGGCAGAAACCGCCCAGATAATTGACGGTGCCGCCTGCGCCGGCGGGAAGAGAGCGGTATGTGCCGCCGTTGAGACCGTTTGCGAGAGAGTATTCCGCATCGCAGGGGCTGAGCCAGTCGGTGTCGGTATATTCAAAGAAGGGATTGTAAACTATATCGGTGTCGGCAGGAACGGAAATGCTGTTTGCCTTTGCCGTTTCGATATTTCTGTAGGTATAAACCTTTCTGCCGCAGAATTCTTCGAGAAATCGGTATGCCCCGTCGGAGAGACCTCTGACGCCTGTGCCGCCGATATGAATATTGCCGTCGATAACCTGAATTCTGTAACCGTTGACTGAAAGTTCTGAAACATCCGCCTGCGAAGCGCTGCCGACGGCAATATAACTGCCCTGCGCCGATGTGATAACGGCAGGTTCTGTGCCGAAGACGGCTGAAAGCTCTGTTCTGAGTTTTTCGGCGGCAAATGTTTCATACTGAGTCGGCTCCTGAGGAACGAGGATTGACCACGTTCCGTCAAGAATTATTGCGCCGCCCCGCGCAAAAACGGGAAGCGCAGATGAAACGCACATACATAAAACGAGTAAAACGGAAAGAAACTTTTTCATTTTAATCTCTCGCTTTCAACAGATTCAATGCAGGATATTTGTATAATTATAGCATAAAATGCTGTTTAATATCAAGAAATGATTTTAATATAATATATAAAAACATAAATAATTCGTCGGACTCAAGCCGAAAGATAAAATATTTTACGAAAAACGTTAAAAAACTCTTGACAAACATAAAAACCGTGATATAATCAAATTAACGATAAACGTTAAATTTTTAATTTTTCGGAGGAAATCATGAAGAAAAGCGAAAACAGAGCAATCAACACAATCAATATTGCGGGCAAGGTCGGACGGATTATTTCAGTATTTCTTGTAATAGCGGTGATAACCTGCATGGTTATTACCGGAATTCTTACGGCGGGTGTAATACGGGTAGCTGACCAGGACATTACAGTCAGGGTTTCAAGAGGAATTGACATTGAATCATCGGGCAATTTTCTTGAAATGCTCAACTCATTTATAAAAATCGACGGCGTTGACAATCTCGGCGACCTTGTTCCCGAAGACGGTCAGGTTATTTCGGCAGGCAAAGAGGGCAAGGATATTACAATTGACGACAGCGATATTTCGGAAATAAACGTTACAAGAAAAGGAAACGCTCTTACAATAAATACGAAGGCAAACGAAACGGTTTTCAGCGTTAAAAGAGTAATTGCAAACCTTGTTGTAACCTTTGTTATGCTCGGAACCGCGGCGTTTACCATACACACGGTTAAGTGGCTTATGAAAGCGCTTGAAACCTGCGAGACACCGTTTTGCGAAAACGTAATCAAAAAGATGACTCTTTTTGCGAACTCACTTATTCCGGTAATTATTATGAACACTTTGTGCAACGCCATGTGGAATTCTCTGGGCAAGGGCTTGGAAATGAATCTTTCTGTTAATCTAGGCAGTATTCTGCTTGTTGCCGTAGTATATGTTCTGATTGTAGTTTTCAAATACGGCGCACAGCTTCAGCAGGAATCTGACGAAACCCTCTGATAAGGAGTGACGGATATGGGAAAAATAGTTCTCCGGCTTGACAGAGTAATGGCGGACCGCAAAATGAGCTTGAACGAGCTTTCGGAAAAGGTCGGCGTTGCCAATGTCAACCTTTCGAAGCTCAAGAACGGGCACGTAAACGCAATACGGTTTTCGACCCTTATTGCTCTTTGCGAGGCACTCAACTGCCAGCCCGGCGACATAATGGAATATGACGGCAGCGACTGAAAGCGGCAAATAAAAAAGCACCCTCGGGTGCTTTTTTGTTTTTTATTCTTCGTTATTAACGATTTTATAGGTTGAGCGGAAATCCTCTTTGCCCATACCGAGCGAGATTCCCTTGTCATAGACGGCTTTTGCGTTCTGCATGCCGGGCATATCGAGCCCCTGCTCTGCGCTCATACGCTGACTTATGCCTAAATCCTTATGCATATTTTCGAGTGAAAATGCGGTTGCCCAGTTCCTGTTTTTAAGGTTCTGCGCCTGGGAATCGAGGTAGAAGTTCTGTGCGCCGCCGTATGAAACCGCCCTGACGAAGTCATCAATATCTATGCCGGCTCTGACCGCGAGACCGAGAGTTTCGTTGACACCGTTCTGAATCTCTGCAACGAGGGTGTTGTGGCAGATTTTCATAACGAGACCCTTGCCGTTTTCACCCATACGGATAACATTGCAGCCCATATACTTCAGGACAGGCTCGATTACGGGGAAGAGCTCCTCGTCGCAGCCGACGAGGATGCCGAGCGTGGCGTTTATTGCCGCCGGCTTTGATTTGACAACGGGAGCGTCGGCAAAACGGGCTCCCTTTGCTTTAACGAGATTTGCGACCTCGACCGAGACGCCCGGGTCGATGGTGCTCATATCAATAATTATTTTGCTCTCATCAATATAGGGAAGCAGTTCGGTGTAGATTGCCCTGACGTGTTCTGATTTGGGAACCATTGAAATTACGAGATCCGCATTCTGCATAACTTCAATGTTGCTCTGACAGGCAACTGCACCGAGTGATGCAAGTTTTTGCACCTGAGCTCGGTTTATATCGTTGACATAAACCGGACCGCTGTGTTTTTTTACAATGTTTTCGCACATGGACTCGCCCATTATTCCGAGCCCGATAAAACCTATTTTCATAATACAATACCCTCCGTTATGATTTATGACTGAATATTTTGTTTGTCTGCGCGCTGAAATTCAAGTGTGACGGTGAAAAGGTCGCCGTCAACATTAACGTTGAATGTTCCGTGCTGAAGTTCCGTAAGACTTTTGGCTATTGAAAGGCCGAGACCGCTGCCCTCCGTATGCCTTGAGACATCGCCGCGCACAAGTCTTTCGGAGAGTTCTTCGCCCGTAAGATTGGTGAGATCCTTTGAAACGTTGCGGAACATAATGCTGACTCTGCCGTTTTCATCCCTGACACGGATAAACACCCTTGTTGAAGGCATGGCGTATTTTTTGACATTGGACATCAGGTTGTTAATGACACGCCCGAGCATATTGCCGTCCGCCATTACGGGATATTCCTTTTCTTCCTTCTGGATTTCGATTTCAACGGAATTCTCCTGCAGGGCATAATAATACTCGCCGACCATCTGCTCGACTGCAACGCCTATATCCATAAGCTCAAGGTGAACTTCAACATTGCCGGTTGAGAATTTTGAAATATCCATAAGGTCCTTTGTAAGACCGTTGAGGTTGCTGACCTGCCTTTGCAGTATTTCAAGATACTGCCGGCGCTGTTCTTCTGTGATATTGGGGCTTCCGAGAAGCTCGACAAAGCTGTTTATTGAGGTCAGAGGTGTTCTAATATCGTGCGAGATGTTGGAAATGAGCTCATTTCGGAAGCGTTCATCCTTCATCTCCTGCTCCATAGCCTTTGCCATATCGCGTTTTATGTGGTCGAGGTTTTCGCCGTGGTCGCGCATTGCCTTGATTGAAAGGCGTGATGATATGTCGGTGCCTTCAAGGTCGCCGCTGGCTATTTTCTGACCTGCGTCGCGGATATAGCCGAAATTTGTAACAAACATAATGACAAGCGGAACAACTACTATCATTGCGGCAAGCCATATAATAATGTAATATTCAAACTTAATCTGCGAAGCGCCGAGGACGAAGTATCTGTAGGCGAAATAAATAAGAATTGCAAGCAGAGCAAGACTGAAAAGAACGACGAGAAAAACAAGCCTGCCCGTATAGGAAATACTCTTTTTTGTTTTTTTCTCTTTGCCGTCGGGACTTATTTTCTGCTTGATTTTTGAATAAGTGTAATAAACAAGAGTCTGTTTGCCGGGCTCGCCGAGCTTAATGCGCACCGAAAGCGTTTCGAGCAGGTTGACTATGACAATCATAATGACGCACGAGCCGAAAATGCTGACGACGTTTTCAATTACAATCCCTGCATTTGCTATGGCTGACAGCCGCATGGCGACAATACAGGCAATACAGATGCTCACGGCTATGAGAATATCCACATCCAGCGGGCTTCTGTCAATAAAGCCGGGCACAATCTCATCAGAATTGGGGTCTGCGGTAAGCCCCGCACCGTTTGTAATCATTACAAGGAGAAGGAAAATAAGCAGGGACGCCACACCTATAACCGCAAATATGACATACCTCAGACTGACGGCGGTTGTAATCCACCAGTAAACCGTGGAATAATTGTCGCTTGCGGGCCACTCGCCTTTTTCGTTGGGTGAAAGAAGATATATTTCAACAGTGATGAAAACCTCTTTTATTTCGCCCTCTGAATAGACGGGAATATTGCCGGCATCCGTTATTGTGCTGCCGAGAATAAAGTAAGTGAAGCCATAAACGGGAGTATATTGGTAAACTGATGTGCCGTCGATGTTCTGGCTGCCGTCCTTTGCCTCGGAGCCGGCGCTTGCCGGGTCGAAGTTATACCACAGGACGGTGTCGGATGAATCCTTGACTTTAAAGGCAAAATTGCAGTTTTCCTCCGAATATTTATTGATGACGGAGGAGCTTATGCGGACATCCGGATTGCCTTCGTAGCCCTTGTTGCCGAGAACGGGAAGGGCATCGTCGGCGTTGTAATTGCTCGCAATAAGATAAGCGTAGTATTCCTGCTGAATCTCATTGACAACAGTCTGGGTAATACCGTTGCGCCCGACACTCCAGGCATACACGCCTTTATCATTATAAATATTGTATTTTACCAAAGAATAGACGCCGAGAACGCCGCCCACGGCGATAACCGTGAGCGAAATAAGAACGACGAGCGCTATCATACGGTCATTTGCCGACCTGATATGTTTTTTCACCGGATTATTCTCTCCTGCAGTCAGTCAAGTTTTTCCATTTTATAACCGTGCCCCCACGAGACTTTGATGTATCTCGGTTCGGCAGGGTTGATTTCGATTTTTTCTCTGAGATGGCGGATATGAACCGTTACGGTGTTTTCCGCTCCGTATGGGTCATTCTCCCAGACGTTGACATATATATCCTGCGGAGAAAAGACCTCGCCCGGATGCTCCATAAAGAAATGAAGAATGTCGAACTCTTTGGGAGTCAGATTCACGGTGTTGCCGTCAACCGTTACAGACTTTGTGCGGTTGTCAATTTCGATGCCGCCGTTGACAAGAACATCGGCGTGTGAAACGGGAGCGGGAACGAGCGAGCGGCGGATGAGCGCTTTTACCCTTGCCATAACCTCAACTGAATTGAACGGCTTTGTAATGTAGTCGTCTGCGCCGACGTTTAGACCGACGATTATGTCGGAATCCTCGCTTTTTGCGCTCAGGAGAATAATCGGAACGGTTGAAATCTCGCGGATTTTGACCATTGCTTCAATGCCGTTCATAACGGGCATCATAATATCCATAAGGATAAGGTCGATTTTTTCTCCGTTTTTGACGGCGGCAAGCGCCTGCGAGCCGTCGGACGCCTCACAGACACTGTAGCCCTCGCTTGTTAAATAAATTTTTAAACTTGTGCGGATATCCGCCTCATCATCACAGATAAGAATATTGAACATCAGATGTTCCTCGCTGTAATTATTTCTTTTGATTAATCATTCTGACATAGCCCATTGCCGCAAGAATAACCGCAAGCATAAGGAATCCACAGGCAAAGACCACGGAGATTCTGGGCATATAAACGGCATCATCATAGTAATGCGACCAGAGAATGCCGAAAACGAATGAGTAGATTGCCGCTTCCGCCGCAACAATGCCCGGCATAACTGCAGTGGCTATTTTGTTGGCGGCAAGCGCAGAGTCAAGCCCGATAAACACGGCGAGAATCATAATCATGGGCAGAGCGAATACGGTGAACCACTCCATGCTGCCGTTTATCTCTTTGATGACAAACATTGCATACAGCGTAACCGAGGCAAAGCAGATTATTGCCGTTATGGGTGCGGGCATAATGCGGATTACGGGCAGGACCGAGCAAATCCAGACAACGACAAGAGCGCCGACAACATATTTTGTTGCGGGCCAGTCAACTGCAAGGTTTGCAACATAGTCAATCATCAGAACAAAAATAGCGGGCAGAAGGGTGAGCGCCGTGAAAATGACGGCATAGCTTTTGCCGCTTTTTGTGGGAGTTTTGATAAACTTTTCTTTTACATTTTCTGTGGGAGCTGGCGTTTCTTCGACATACTCCGGAGCTGATTCAACAGGTTCCGAAACAGCGGCAGGCGCCTCTTCCGTCTGAACCTTTGTTCCGCATTTTGAGCAGAACTGGGCGCCGTCTTCCATTACAGAACCGCAATTTTTACAAAACATAAGATATCCCCCTGAATTATTATTAATTAATTATATTACAATAATATAAAAAAAGTCAAATAAAACAGCTATTATATATAAAAAATAAAATAATTATTGATTAATTTAAAAATATATTGTAAAATTAGTTCAATATTTGATTATTTCCGATATTTATAAATTCTTACAGATTTACGCAAATCAAAGCAAGGGGGATTATAAGATGAGCGAAACAAAACCGGTAGTTCAGTTGAGCAAATCAGGCGAGGTTATCAAGGTTTTTGAATCTCAGGCCCAGGCTGCAAAAGAAACCGGCATAAGTGCAAAGGGAATACGCGACACGCTTAACGGAATTCAGAAGACCTCCGGCGGTTTTTTGTGGAAATACGCCGAAGAGAACGTCGCTCCCGCAGTTAAAGATGCCGTTGAAACCGTTGTTGCAGCTGTCAAGGAAAACGTTGCCGCCCCCGTAAAAACGACAGTTAAAAAGATTGTTAAAAACGCCGATGATTCTGTTGAAAAAATATCGGTAAAGCTTAACGGCAAAAAGATAAAGGTCAGTGTCAGAGGAGCAACCTCCCCTGTTGAAAAAGCCGCAGAAAAGGCAGAAGAGATAACTGAAGAGGTTGCGAAAGCTGCTGAGCCGGTTGCCGAGACGGTTGAAGAAACTGTCGAAGAAACTGCAGATGCAGTTGAAGAGACGGAAGAGGCCGTTGAAGAAGTTGTCGAAGCTGTTGCTGATGACGCAGAGGAAGAAGCGGAAGAAATTACCGAAGAGGTTGAAGAAGCTGCCGAGCCCGTTGCCGAGGCAGTTGAAGATATAGCCGAAGAAACTGCAGATGCAGTTGAAGAGACGGAAGAGACCGTTGAAGAAGCTGTCGAAGCCGTTGCTGATGACGCAGAGGAAGAAGCGGAAGAAATAACCGAAGAAGTTGAGGAAGTCACCGAGCCCGTTGCCGAAGTAGCTGAAGAGACAGTTGAAGAAACGGTTGAACCTGTCGTTGAGGCGGTTGAAGAGGCGGAAGAGGTTGTTGAGGAAGCAGTCGAATCTGCTGTTGAAGCCGCAGAGGAAGAAGCGGAAGAAATAACCGAAGAGGTTGAAAAAAACGCCGAGCCTGTTGCCGAGGCAGTTGAAGATATAGCCGAAGAAACTGCAGATGCAGTTGAAGAGACGGAAGAGGCCGTCGAAGAAGCTGTCGAAGCTGTTGCTGATGCCGCAGAGGAGGAAGCGGAAGAAATCACCGAAGAGGTTGAGGAAGCCGCCGAGCCCGTTGTTGAAAAAGTTGAAGATACTGCGGAAGAAACAGCAGTAGTTGTCGAAGAGGCGGAAGAAAATATTGAGGAAACCGCCGAAGAGGATTCTGAGTCCGTTACCGAAGAAACCGAAGCCGTCGATGATGATGATGACGACGAAGACGAAGATGATGATGACGAAGACGACGATGATGGTGACGATGATGACGATGACGACGAAGAAGAAGACGAGGACGATGATGACGAAGATGACGATGAATCGGATGTTCCCGATTTCAATCGTAATCCCGAACCCGCGGGTCAGCCTGCTCAAAAGAAAGCAAGCGCAGTTTTCGGTCAGATAAAATCGGTTCTGCTTATGGATATCGGCGGCAAAAAGAAAGGCGATGCCAAATCGAAGGCTGAGCCGAAGTCCAAAGATGACAAAACAAAATCAAAAGAAGAAAAAGCAAAAAGCAAAGCGTCAAAGAATCTGTTTGTTTTTGAAGAAAAGAAAAGATTCTGATAATTCACACCGGGCTGAACAGCCCGGTTTTTTTATCTCCTGTGTCGCGCTTGAAGTATAATAACTGCCGGAATAACATTTTTTTTGTTATAAATACACTTAAAACCGTATTTTTACCTGAAGTTTTTTTGTATTGTTTTACATTGAATAATACAATATACAGTGGTAGAATACTTGTGCGCTGAAATACCGGCTTTAGCTTTTTACTTCCGGTATTTGCATAACACTATCTGAAAGGAGAGCAAAAAGATGAAAAAGATAATCAGCAAAAGAGAGTATGACACCGCAACAGCTCAGCTCATCAAAAAGCACGCTGAAGGCACTTTCGGCGACCCCGCAGGTTATGAAGAAACCCTTTACAAAACCGAAAAAGGTTATTTCTTCCTCTACACAAACGGCGGCGAAGAATCTCCCTACAAAAAGGAAGATATCAAGTGTATATCGGCTGCAAAAGCAGAAGAATGGCTCAAGAACAACTGAGTATATTAAAAACCGGGGATTGTCAATCGGCAATCCCCGGTCTGTTTTTTTAATTAATTCCGCCCTTATACATCATAAATTCGTGCTTGCTCTGTGTTATGCGTGAGCGGCTTATCGGCACACGCTCACCAGTGGCAAGCAGAAAATCGCCCTGCTCGACATTGACGATATAAGCCAGATTGACTATAAAACTTTTATGGCATTTTATGAAGTTGTCATTCAGACTTTTTTCGATTTCTTTGAGAGTTGAAATCACTGTAATGCTTTCACCGCCGAAATGAACCGTTACCTTGTTGCGGTCGCTCTCAACGAAGGTTACCTTTTTCAGGTCAATGTTGTATCTTGTTCTGTTTGCGAAAAGCTCAAGTGATTTATCTGCGCCGTTAATAGAATCGAAAACATTGTCAATGTGGTGATATATTATTTCGGCATTAAATGGTTTATTCACGAAAGCGTATGGCTGCATCTCGACATATATCAGTTCGCACAACCGGGCATCGGAACTGTCAAAAATAATTCTTGCATCGGGAAATCTGCTTTTTGCGATCATGGCAAGCGGGATTCCGGATTCTTTGCCGAGAGTAACATCAATGAAAACAATGTCATAGGCAGTGTCGGTCATATTCAT
>JAEEGL015726617.1_pt1 | contig 25552 bp, 20 predicted proteins | sample 9134231 | NCBI WGS metagenome assembly JAEEGL01 (sample SAMN16246548, study PRJNA631951) | gut metagenome | biome: gut microbiome; feature: rumen; material: fiber-attached | host: Bos | place: Iran: Karaj | collected 2018-10
TAACGTACTGGTCGTTCCCGGTTCCGCTTTCAAGCGTGAAGGTTATGTAAGACTTGCATTCTGCGTATCCGAAAAGACGATCACAGGATCGAAGGAAGCTTTTGAAGCGATTGCAAAAGAACTCGGGCTGAAGGCCTGATCGCCTGATCACACCTTTTCAGTGATAATTACAAGCATGGTTCCGTCTTTCATGTCGAAGCCATGCTCTTTTTCTTTCATATCAAACTCGTTACTGACTGTAAGCGAACTTCCGGGCAAAATATCACGGTCGCAAAGCGGATACTTCATGCCGACAGTACTTACGGAAAAAGCACCTTTGCCCAGAGGTATCAGCGAACAGGTATTCTTCGCGCTCACCTTATCTTCCGGAGCGGTCCAGTGATTCTCGCCACTCAAGGGATATACCCATGTCTTTCCGTCAGTGGTCACAATATCGTAGCCCTCTTCACAAAGACGCATAGTAAGAAGAAGATTCGACATGACATGATCCAGACGTCCGAGCAGTGAAGTTACGAACAGGATCTTTCTGTCTTTCGGAACACTTCGGAGGCACAGTTCAGAATCCGTCATATCCTTTTCGATCGGGAAAAGACGGTTAGCCACCTGATTCTTCTCAAGAAATGACTTTGTTTCATCTGAAATGGAGTCCATATCGCCCCACACCGTATCCGGGACAATATTATAAGGTGTCAACGCATCTGCACCACTGTCTGCGCAGATGATCTTCTCTGCACCTTCCAGGGCTTGCAGGAGTAAAGACAGATCTTTATTCGGGCCTCCTGCAATTACGACATAACACACGAGCGAAGCTCCTTAATGGCTTTGACATGGTCGTCGTTGGAGAATACGGCTGACCCTGCTACGAGATAGGACGCACCGGCCTGGACGACCCTCGGAGCCGTCTCCGTGTAAATACCGCCGTCAACAGAAATAAGGGTATCTGCGTGATTCTCATCAATAACTTTTCTAACCGCCGCGATACGCTCCAGGGACTCTTCCATGAAGTGCTGTCCGCCAAAACCGGGACGAACAGACATTACGAGGACCAGATCACACTTCGTAACGTAAGGCAGTACCTTTTCGATCGGGGTATCCGGATGAATCGAGATACCTGCGCGCTTACCGAGCTTGCGGATCGCATCGATCGCTACATCGGGATCATCTACAGTCTCAACATGGAAAGTAAGCATATCCGCGCCTGCATCCGCAAAAGGCTTAAAGAAATCCATGGGATTCGTTACCATAAGATGCACATCGAAAACCATGTTCGTGCACTTACGGATAGACTCAACAACAGGAACACCGAAAGTAAGGTTCGGTACATAATGACCATCCATCACATCGATATGGAGAAAAGACGTCTCCTTTTCGACTTCCCTGATCTCTTCGTTGAGACGGCCGCAATCCGCAGCCAGTATGGATGGGGCGATCACCACATCATTCATTTTCCAAAACCTTCCTTCTATTTCCCATATTTCTTCGAGTTCACTAATATTATATCCAAAAATTCACGGTATCGCGCAAGTCTTCCCTCCGTGATACCACTTTCTTCGATCCTGCATCCAAGTTCACCGGTATGGCGGCAGTCCTGGAACCTGCACTTTCCAGTAATCCGCAGGAGTTCCGGATACCCGCCGGCGAGATCCGCTTCATCGATTCCTATGCGGTCGACATCCAGAGACGAAAAACCCGGAGTATCGATCAGGAAGCCTCCCTTAAACGGGAAAAGCTCCACATGGCGGGTAGTATGCTTACCTCTCTTCAGTCTTTCACTTATACTTCCCACTTCAATATTCTCCATCCCGGTAAGCCGGTGGCAAAGCGTAGACTTTCCGACTCCGGACTGTCCGGCAATACCGACCGTATGGCCTTCGAATATCTCATGGATCTGATCATCGGGAAGCATCTCCTCCTGCGAGGACTCCACAACGCGGAAACCTGCATCGGAATACTCCCTGATCAGGACATCTGCTTTCTCACGGGAAAGATCTGTCTTCGTCAGCCAGATCAGTGGTTCAATATCCAGTTTGGGGCAAAGGATCAGAAGCTTATCCAGAAGTTTCAGATCTGGCTCGGGATTCGCTGTCGAAACAGCAATGATCAGAACATCAATGTTCGCGACACTGGGACGGATAAGAAGGTTCTTCCGTTCACCGATTGAGACAATTGTAAAAGGAATATCCGGATCTCCGGACGGTTCCACTTCACAGTAATCACCCACTGTCGGAATCACTTTGCGGTTACGGAAGATGCCACGGGGTTTGGCGAAAACAGACTCACCCTCATCAAGCAGAATCGTATAGGATCCTCCTATCCCTTTGGTAATGCGTCCGTTCTTCTTTTGTTTCGATTCGTCTGCCGTAATTCCCCTTGCCTCGTTTCTAGCTTATTTCACATCGTTTTCAGATCAGCCGCCCTGATAATCCGGAATCGGCGGCGGCGGTGGTTCCTGAGTCGGAGTCGGCGTATCCTGATGCGGCTCCGGCGTCGGTGTCGGCGGCGGCGTAGGTGTAGGCGTCGGAGTCTGAGTCGGGGTCGGCTCAAATACCGCCGTCAGATGAATATCCTTCTCCGGCATAATAAATGTATATGTCGAAGAATAACTGATCGGGTTATTCGCTTCATCTACCCATGCGACAAACTGATATCCGATACTCGGTACTGCAGCAATAGTAACCGGAGAATTTGTCGCGTACACGCCGTCTCCGGATACAGAACCCTGTCCCTGGGAAGCGAGCACAACATTATATCCGATGACTTCCGGTGTCGGAGTCGGCGTTCCGCCTCTTGCCACATCCTCTGCATTTCCGACATAGAGTCTGATTGCAGACTTTCTCTGCACCTTGGTCCCCGGTGTCGGATCAGTAAGCATGACGAAAAGATCCTTCTCCTTCAGATTCTGCGCCTGAAGTTCCGGGCTCATCTCAATTGTCTCAAGAACGAGTCCTGCCTCATCTATTGCTTTTCTTGCAGACTCCAGATCCATCTTCAGAAGGTTCGGAACTTCAACTTCCGAAGACTGACGGCTGAAAACGATCGTAATAGCCGAATTCGGCTTTACCTTCGTTCCTGCCGGCGGTTCAGTACGGATAACAAGACCCGGCTCGATGGTGTCATTGATCTCCGGATGGGCGTTTACATTAAATCCCTCGACTTTAAGCGCCTCAAAAGCAACTTCATACTTCATATTGGTATAGTCCTTAAGTTCAACATCATCAGGCGCTTTACTTACAGTAAGAATAAGAACATTGACGGAACTGTTATTCCGCATCTCCATGCCTTCCTGAATATTCTGTTTTACGACAATATTCGGAGCATAGTCCGTACGGACTTCATACTCGAGCTTAAACGTAGTAAATCCGTGTTCCTGGAAACTCTGCTGGACTTCCACGATAGTCTTTCCGACGTAGTTCTGAACGACAAATACGCTCTGTGTCTCCTGTTTTACAGATTTCTTCAGGGTGTCCGTCACAAGATAGGTAAGGCCGATAAGGATACCGATGATCAGGACGACGACCACGATAACGATCAGGTTATCTTTCCAGCGGGATCTTCTTCTCGTCTTGATAGAACGCTCAATATCCTTCAGTTTTCCGTAATTGGGTTCCTGACGGATAACCGGGGTAACACCTGTTACATCAACATTCTCGATCGGAGTTTCCGCATTGGTATCCACGATACCGTAAGAACCGTTCGGGTCGACCATCAGGGCATCAAGTTCAGTTACCATCTCACGGATAGACTTATAGCGGAGCTTCGGATCCTTCTGCATCGCTTTCTGAATGATCGCATCGAGACCCTGCGGAATGCCCGGAACGAAGTTAGAAGCATACGGAACCGGTTCCTGTAGATGCTTCACGGCAATTGCCACGGAATTATCCCCGTCGAAAGGCACTCGTCCGGTTACCATCTCGAACAGCGTGACACCGAGCGAATAAATATCGGAACTCGGGCTGACGATACCGCCTCTGGCCTGCTCCGGCGAGAAATAATGTACTGAACCGAGCGCACCGCCCGATGTCAGAGTAATCGTATGGTTAGTAGATGCGTGCGCAATACCGAAGTCCGTCACCTTCGCAATACGGTCACGGGTGATTAGGATATTATGCGGCTTGATATCTCTGTGAACGATACCATTCTGATGAGCCGTATCCAGTGCCATTCCGACCTGGATAACGATCGGGACGGCGACCTTCCAGTCAAGATGACCATTCTGCAGGATCATGTCCTTGACGGTAATACCCTCGACATACTCCTGCACCATGTATCGGATATTACCTTCCTGGCCTACACCGAATACATGGACGATATTCGCATGGGAAAGCGACGAGGCCGCCTTCGCCTCCGTGTCGAAACGCTTAATAAACTCGACATTTGTAGCGAATTCCTGCTTCAGGATCTTAATCGCCACGTTCATTCCGGACGACAGGTCAGCTGCCAGATATACATCTGCCATACCGCCACTGCCGATCAGTTTTATGATGCGGTATCTTCCGCCTAAGATCATGCCCTCAGGGCTCATATTCGCACTCATGTTTTCTCCTTGCCTTTGCGTGACTCATATTCCGCCACGATCATCGATATATTATCAGGAGCTCCGGCCGCCTCAGCCAGATCCTTCAGCAGCTGCAAACAATAATTCAGATCCTTATGTTTTCGTAGCACTGCACGTATTGTCTTATCTTCTACACAACTGTATAGACCATCTGAACATAAAAGTATAACATCTCCGTTGCTAATTTCAACCGAGAAGGTATCCGGCTTAACATATTCATTAACACCGAGGGAACGGAGAAGCACGTGTCTTTTCGGGTGATTCCGCGCTTCCTCCTTCGTGATCATACCCTTATCAACCATTCTCTGGACCAGCGTATGGTCGGTCGTAAGCGTCCGCATCTTCTGTCCGTGCAGAAGGTAAGCCCTGCAGTCGCCGATATGGGAAATATAAAGCGTTTTGCCTCTAAGAACGGCAACTGTAAGCGTCGTGCCCATCCCGCGGTATCGGAAACTGCTGAGAGACGCCAGATATACCTTAACATTTGCTTTTTCGAGAGTGAAAGCCAGGAGTTTCTGCAGTTTCTGGGCATCATCCGCCTCAAAAAGATAGTCATTCAGAGACTGGATAACATACTCGACCGCGGTCTTGCTGGCAAGCTCTCCTGCCGCATGACCACCCATACCGTCCGCGATGACGAAGCACTCGTCCTTACCGACGGAAAACACAGAAAGACAATCCTCATTGTTGGTGCGTACCAGACCTTTGTCAGATACACTCACTACTTTCATGTCAGTTTCTTCTCCTGCAGGCCCCTGCGCAACTGTCCGCAGGCTGCCATGATATCCGTACCCATCTCACGTCTCAGGGTCACGGTCATTCCGTTCTTTTCGAGAAGATCCTGGAACGCTCTGACCGAACCGGGCTTACTTCTCTTAAATGGACTGCCGTCAAATTCGTTGGCAGCGATCAGATTGATATGACAGTGGATTCCTTTCAGCACGCGGCAGAGCTCTCTGGCACACTCAGGTGTATCGTTCACGCCGTCGAAGAGTGAATACTCGAAAGTGATCCTCCGGTTCGTATTTTTCTCATATGTTCTGCACGCGTCAAGCAGCTCGGAAATGCTGTACTTGTTCGCGATCGGCATGATACTCTTACGAAGCTCATCGTTCGGCGCATGTAAAGATACCGACAGATTTACCTGCATATCAATCAAAGAAAATTGTATCATTTGCGGTACAAGTCCGCAAGTTGACACCGTGATGTGTCTAGCGCCAAGATTCAGCCCTTTCTCGTCATTTGCGAGGTGCAGGAAACCAATCAGTTCCTCATAGTTGTCGAAGGGCTCTCCGATACCCATGACAACGACACTATGGATCCTTTCTCCTGCAAAAGCACCGGCAAGCAGCACCTGACCCAGCATCTCACCTCTTGTGAGCGACCTTCCGAATCCTGCATGTGCAGAGGCGCAGAAACGGCATCCCATCTTACAGCCTGCCTGTGAGGAGATACAAATCGAAAGGCCTGTCTTATAACGCATCAGTACGGTCTCCACGCAGTGACCGTCATAGAGGCGGAATACGAACTTCTGTGTACCGTCGATCTCGGAGACCAGGTGCTTTTCGATACTCATACTGTCGCAGACGAAGTCCTCCCGGAGCGCACTCTTGATGTTTCCGGGAACATTACTCATCTTATCCATATCCAGTACGCCCTTGCTGTACCATGAGTAGATCTGGGCGGCACGGAATTTCGGGAATCCCTTTTCCTTTACATATGCTTCCCAGTCGGAAAGATTAAGATCGAGTACAAATTTTTTACCCATCAGAGTTTCCTCCTTAACTTTGCAATAAAGAATCCGTCCATGCCTTCTTCATCCGACAGGATCGTCATCATGCCTTTCTTCGCGGATGCCAGAAGTCTTTCATTCCTCTTAAGCTCTTCCGGAAGAAGATGATCGAAAGCAACCGTTTCAAACTCAGGATGTCCGGAAAGGAATGATTCCACCTGAAGCTCGTTCTCGTTCGGGTTTACCGTACATGTACTGTACACCAGATAACCGCCCTCAGCTACACGCAGGCAGCTGTTCTCAAGAATCTCCTTCTGCACCCCGACGAGGGACTGCATCTTCTCATAGGTCATACTCAGACGGATATCCGGCTTCCTGTGTAGAAGTCCCAGACCGCTGCAGGGAACATCACAGAGAACCAGATCATATGCCGGAAGGAGTTTTTCCTTCTCGTCTTTCAGGAAAGTCACGTCGTAGTGAAGTGTCGAAATGCATGAAAGGCCGAGTCTTTCCGAAGTCTCATCCACCATCTTCAGTCTGACATCACTGGCATCGAGTGCGTCGATATGTCCCGTATCCTTCATAAGCTCCGCCAGATGACAGGTCTTACCGCCGGGAGCACTGCATGTATCCAGAATATTCCATCCTTCGGAAGGATCCGAAATCACACCGACCAGCATTGCCGACAGGCTCTGTACAGAAAACAGGCCTCTCCGGTAGCTGTCCGATCCGGAGATATCCATGCGGTTTCCTTCCAGGACAAGTGCTTTTGCATAAAGAGGATCACGCGATACCCGAAGTCCTTCTCCGGCAAGCGCCGTGATCAGTTTCTCCTCGTCACTTATGCGGAAAAAGTTCGGCCGGAGATCGATATTCGGGATTGAAAGATATGCCTCCATGACCTTCTCCGCCTTCTCCCTGCCGTACCACTTGATAAAGCAGCCGGAAATCTCACTCTTAAGCGAGAAACGGATATCCGCTTTCTTAGAAGGGATCTTCAGAAGCGCATCTTTTCCTTCCTTCGAAAGCTTACGGAGAACTGCATTGACCATGGTCTCCGCGCCGGAAGGACATACCTCCCTGGCAAGGTCTACTGTCGCAGATACTGCCGCATATTCCTTGACCCCATATGCGAAAAGCACCTGCCACGCACCCATTCGGAGGCACGTTCTGACAGATGCATCGAGTTTACTTAATTCTTTCCGGAGATACGGAGCGAGCATAGCATCGATCGTGTACATTCTGGTGATCGTGCCGTAGACCATCGCCGTAACAAAAGATCGGTCCTGTTCAGACAGATCCGGTCCGGCCAGTTCCTGTTTCAGCACAAGATTGGAATAGCCCTGGTTTTCCAAGACTTCCAGCAGGCAGCGGTAAGCCGTGGTTCTGGCATCGTCCGGATGTGGAGACATTATTCTTCGTCCTCCATCTTTCCGCCGACTTCAAAGTTATGCGCGCAGTCAACTGCCTTCATGCGCTTGCCAGAAGCAGGCTGCAGTTCCAGAAGAAGAAGCGGTGCATCCTGGCACATAACTGCCAGTGTTCCCTTCCTGCCATAGATAACGGTACCCGGTACCGGGTCTCCGTTCAGCGTACGATAATTTGTCAGAAGAGAATCATCCTCTGCCGGCATCGCATCGTAGATCTTCAGTTTTCCGCCCTTCCATATCGTGGATGCTCCCGGCCAGGAAGACAGAGCTCTTACCTGTGCACAGATTGCAGAGCACGGGCGGTTCCAGTTAATCTTACCCTGATCCTTCGAGATCGGCGGCGACATTGTCGCTTCATCTTCATTCTGCGGAACCGGCTTGATCGTTCCGTCAATATATCCTGGAAGCGTCCGGATCAGAAGATCCGCACCGAGATCGGCCAGCTGCGCCATCAATTCAGGGGTATGTACTCTCGGACCGATGGGGATTGCTTCCTGAGTCAGGATATCACCGGTATCCATACCGACATCCATCTTCATGATCGTCACACCGGTCTTCTCATCTTCATTCAGGATCGACCACTGCACCGGCGCCGCTCCGCGGTACTTCGGCAGCAGTGAGCCATGTACATTCACACACTCATACTTCGGAAGCTCGAGCATTTCCTTCGGAAGGATCTTTCCGTAGGCAGCCGTAATGATCAGATCCGGTTCGACCGATCTGATCTTCTCCAGTGCTTCAGGAGTTCGAAGAGAGTTTGGCTGATAGACCTCGATACCTCTCTTCTCAGCTTCCGCTTTCGCTGGAGGAGCCGTCAGGATCATCTTACGTCCGACCGGCTTATCCGGCTGGGTAACTACGAGCACCACATCATATTTCTCGTCACACAGACGTGAAAGCACTGTCGCCGCGAGTTCCGGCGTTCCCATAAAGACAATTCGCATATTACTCTTCTTCTTCTCCGTCCTCGAGATCTTCCTCGTCTACTTCGACGACCTTATCCACAAAGAGGATACCATCCAGGTGATCGTATTCATGGCAGATGCAGATCGCCAGAAGGCCTGTTGCCTCCATATCAAACCATTCACCGTTTCTATCCTGAGCACGCACACGTATACGCTCCGGACGCTCGACATAGCCGCTCTTGCCCGGGCAGGACAGACATCCTTCACAGAAAAGAGTCGATCCTTCTCTCTCATAGATCTCCGGATTGATAAACTCGAGTTTGCCGGATTCTTCTCCGACATCAACTACAAAGATACGGCGAAGGATTCCGACCTGTACCGCTGCAATACCGATACCGCGGTTCTCGAAATACATCGTCTCGGCCATATCATCCAGAAGTGTATGGAGTCTCTCATCAAATTTCTCAACGGGGCGGGACTTTTTCCGAAGGATCGGATCACCCTCCACTACGATCTCACGAAGTGCCATGATTCTTTCTCCTAATGAAGTATGATTATACATTTTACCACATCGCGTCGATATCCGTAGAGATAGAATACCCATATCCCGCATAAGCCTGCTGAAGTTTGGCAAAGCCGTCCGAAAGCATTCCCTTATTCTTCGCTCTGACCACGATCTGATAGCGGTATCTGTTCATAAGTCTCGGTATTCCCGCAGGACACGGACCTAAGATCATCATGTCATCTCCGAGGTTGGCCGCCATCTCACGGAACGTTCCCGCGACCATATTGGCCTGCATGGCGCAAGCCTGTTCATTTTCATGCGTGATCATGATCCCGCCGATAGCTTTAAATGGCGGATAGGAAAGCTGTTCTCTGTACTTGATCTCGCTTTCGAAGAATCGCTCATAATCCTGTGTCGCCGCAAACGAATAGATCTCGGAATCCGGACTCAGTGTCTGGATAAATACGTGCCCGGGGACTTCACCTCGTCCCGCACGTCCGCTGATCTGTGCCAGTAATTGAAAAGCTCTTTCCCTCGCACGGTAGTCGCTCTGCCACAGTACACTGTCCGCCCCGAGGATACCGACTACAGAGACCTTCGGAAAATCATGCCCCTTAGCAATCATCTGCGTCCCGACAAGGATATCCGCTTCATGATTACGGAACGCCGTCAGTATCTTCTCATGCGCGCCCCGATAGGAAGTAGTATCCTGATCCATACGGATAACTCTGGCATTCGGAAAATCCTCCGAAGACCAGTCTTCGAGTTTCTGCACGCCGTCGCCTCTGACCGCCAGGTATTCACTTGAACAGTACGGACAGGTATCCGGCTTCGGAATCACCTTACCGCAGTAGTGACAGATCAGGAGCTTATGTCTTCCCATCGTCTTCGTATGAAGCGTCATCGGAACATCGCAGTCCGGGCATCGGATCATAGACCGGCAGGAGGTACAGTAAACGTTCTGTGAGAATCCTCTCCGGTTCAGAAGCAGCATGACCTGCTCACCACGGGAAAGCGCATCTTTCATAGCTTTATAGAGTTTCCGGCTGAACATCGACGTATTCGTCGCCGCATGCTCCTCCTGCATATCCACGATATCGACCTTCGGAAGAACAGCTCCGCTTACGGCCCGGTTCTTCAGAGTCAGAAGCCGGATATATCCGAGTTTGGCCGCATAGAATGTCTCGACGGACGGAGTCGCTGATCCGAGAAGCAGCTTGATCCCCGCTTTATTGGCACGGAACCGGGCAACATCTCTTGCCGAATAACGAAGCATCGTATCGGCCTTAAAGGAAGAATCGTGCTCCTCATCGAGAATGATCAGCTTCAGGTTATGAATAGGCGCAAACACCGCGGAACGGGCTCCGACCACGATATTCACTTCACCTCTTTGGATCATCTTCCAGGAATCATAGCGTTCCTTTGCCGTCATGCGGCTGTGAAGGACCGCAATCCCTGTCGGGAAATGGGCACGGATACGAGCCACGGTCTGAGGTGTCAGAGATATCTCGGGTACAAGATAAAGGACACTACCGCCCTCCTTCAGGATCTGCTCGGTAATACGGAGATACACCTCGGTCTTACCGCTTCCGGTCACCCCGAAAAGCAGGAACTCCTTCTTTCCTTCCGTATTGACCACTTCATCGACCGCAGCCTGCTGCTCATCATTAAGCGTAATGTCTGACCGGATGGCTTCCGGGAGCTCTTCTTCGGTCTTTTCCTTATTCTGCAGTTCCTCCGCCGTAAACTTCACGGAACGGATCTTCACCAGTCCGTTCTTTGCGAGCGTATCGATCGGAGAACGGCTGATCGACAGTTCCTGCATCAGATCCGCAAGCGTCATCTCCTCGACATCCAGAAGCCACTCCAGTGCACGGATCTGCTGGATCGAACCGACGGCTTCACTCTCCAGAGCTTCCCTTGCCAGTTCTTCCGAAACAAGGGATACCACCAGCTGGGATCGTCCGGTCCTTTTCGTGACCAGCGCCGGCACCATCTGATGCATCGCCGAGCCATATGTGCAGGCATATCTTTTTACAACGAACTTCAGAATTTCCAGCTGTTCTTGATTCAGAACTGGTTCTTCCTCCACAAGAGAGTCGATCGTCTTAAGCTGGTATTTAGAATCAGATGTCTCCTTCAGATTCAGGACAAGCGCCACTTCCGCGCGGTTTCCCTTTCCGAAAAGCACTCGCACATACTGACCTTCCCGGATCTTCTCCTGAAGCTGTTCCGGGACAAGATAATCGTATATCTTGTTAGTCTGCCATACGCAGTCGCGCAGGACTACTTGAGCGATCATGGCTTCTCCTTTCGAAAGATCATCTCATCGTTATTACCAGACTTACATAAAGTCGAACAGATCCAGCTGACGGGATCTAGGGAACTGCTGGATGAGCCCTTCTTCTTCGAGTTTTTTCATTGCCGAAGGACCGAGATGGGCACGTTCCTGCAGGTCTTCCTGGGTCGAGAAAGGACGTTCATTTCTTGCCTGAACGATACCTTCCGCCATCGATGTGCTGATCGAAGGAATGACGTTAAACGGCGGCAGGATCTTGCCTTTCTCCACCTTGATGAACTTTACGGCATCCGACTTCGTCAGATCATACGGCACAAAGGAAATACCGCGCAGATACATCTCCTCTACAAGCTCACAGAGGTAGTACAGTGCTTTTTCATTCGGCTTACGTCTCTGTAGACCATTATCCAGTTCCAGTCTCTTGGCCGTGACATACTCGATACCTTTACAGAGCAGGTCTCCGTCAAATTCATCGGCGCGGATCGTAAAGAATGCGCAGTAATACTCCTCCGGATAGTTGACCTTAAACCACGCGATACGGAGCGCAGAGATCGCATATGCGGCAGCGTGCGCTTTCGGGAACATGTATTTGATCTTATTACAGGATTCGATATACCAGTCCGGTACCCCGTGCTCCTGCATATGCTGTTTAAAGTCAGGCCATCTGGCTTCCTTGCCCTTTGCGACCTTACCCTTACGTACGGCCTCCATGATATCGAAAGCTTCCTTATTCGGAAGTCCCCAGTAGATCAGTCGTGTCATGATCGAGTCACGGCATCCGATAACCGTATCGAGTGTACATGTACCGTTACGGATGAGATCCTGCGCATTACCGTTCCATACGTCCGTACCATGGGAAAGACCCATCAGCTGGACAAGATCGTAGAATCGGGACGGCTGTGTCTCCTTAATCATCTCTCGCGCCATCTTGGTACCGAGCTCAGGAAGTCCGAGTGTCGCAGCTCCGGCCGGTGAGGTTCCGTCCGGAATACCCAGAGCTTCTGTCGATGTAAACAGTGACATGACCTTCGGATCCGGGATCGGGATGTCATGAACATCCACACCCGTAAGATCCGTAAGCATACGGATCATGGTCGGGTCATCGTGTCCGAGGATATCGAGCTTTAAGATCGTATCATGCAGGGCATTGAAGTCATAGTGTGTGGTGATAATACCGCAGTCCAGTTTATTCGCCGGGTGCTGTACCGGAGTGAACTCATAGATATCCATCTCCTTCGGAAGAACAACGATACCGCCCGGATGCTGTCCGGTCGTTCTCTTAACTCCGATCAGGCCGGATGCACGGCGGTTCAGCTCGGCAGCAGTGACATTCTCACCCTTGGCATCACAGATGTTCTTTACAAGAGCAATCGCATTCTTATCCGCAAAGCATCCGATCGTGCCTGCACGGAAGGTATGATGCTTACCGAAAAGCTCTTCAACATATTTATGAGCTCGCGGCTGATATTCACCCGAGAAGTTCAGGTCGATATCCGGCTGCTTGTCTCCGTTAAATCCGAGGAAGGTCTCGAAAGGAATATCCTGTCCGTCAGAGATCATCATCGTACCGCACTTCGGGCACGGCTCCTGCGGAAGATCATATCCGGAACCGTAAGTACCGGTAAGATCAAATGCCGAGTATTTGCACTTCGGGCATCTTCTGTGAGGCGCGAGAGGATTAACTTCCGAAATACCGGAGAATGTCGCAACCAGTGAAGACCCTACCGATCCTCTCGATCCTACAACATAACCGTCGGAGTTTGACTTTCCTACCAGCTTATACGCGATGTAGTACATGATCGAGTAACCATTACCGATAATACTGTTCAGTTCTTTATCGACACGTTCCTGTACGATCTCCGGGATCACACCCTCATGCTCGTACATTTCTTTCATGGTCTTATTAACGATGGCACGAAGATCATCCGGAGCAGACAGAATCACCGGCGGATATGTTCCGTCCGGGAACGGCTTGATATCGTCTCTTACTAATTCCGCGATACCTCTCGGCGCATAGATGACAACTTCCTTCGCACGCTCCTCACCGAGATAAGAGAACTCTTCGAGCATCTCATCCGTAGTACGGAAGTAAAGATCACTCTGAAGCTCCGCATCTTTAAAGCCCATATCCATCAGCATGTACTTTCTGTACTCGCCGTCCTTCTGGTCGAGGAAGTGCGCATCCGTCGTAGCGCAGCACGGTTTCCCGACACGCTCCGCCATGATCGAAATGATCTTATTAATGTTGATCAGATCTTCTTTCGTACGAAGACCGGAATCCTCTTCACGAAGATAGAACTCGTTATTGCAGATAGGCTGGATCTCGAAATAGTCATAAAGCCGGATCATACGGTTAAAGGCAGAATCGGAACTTAAGAATTCAAGAGTCTTATCCGGATTATTGCCATTAGCAACATATGCCTTATGGACAGCCCGGAAGATCTGACCGCGTTCACAGGCGCCGCCTACGATGATTCCCGCTCCTAAATAACGCACCTCGGACTTCGGGATACGCGGACGCATGGAAAAATACTCGGTATGACCTTCCGAAACCATACGGTACAGGTTATAAAGCCCGAGTGTATCCTTGACAAGGAAGATGATGTGATAGGATGGTGTCTTTCTCTTCGTCACTTCTTCCTTCGGCATCAGACCGACATGCGTATTCATCTGCTTGCAGGAAGTAAAACCAAAGTCCTTTATGCAGCGGATCAGGATCTGCGCAGAGGCGCGGCAGTCGCCCATCGCACGGTGTTCGGATTCATTGACTATGCCCAGGAATTCACATGCATCCTTCAGATTATGCTTCGGCATATCCGGATACAGGAAAGTTACCGCAGATACAGTATCGATCTCCGGCTGATAGAACTTCACACGGTACGGATGATGCTTATCTTCATCAAGCTGCTCGATATCGATCTGGAAGCCGGCTTCACGGACAAATCCCATGTCAAAGAAGATGTTGTGGCCGACCAGAATATCCTCTTTTTTCAGGAATTCCGCAAGCTTCGTGACCGCTTCAAAAGGAGTCGGAGCTCCCTCGATCATATCTTCCGTAATACCGGTCAGTTCTTTTGCCTTATCAGAGATCGGAACACCCGGGTTGACCATGGTCGTAAATACCCCGGTTTCCTTATACTCTCCGGCTTCGTCTTTCTCATAACGGATCGCAGCGATCTCGAGAAGTCCTTCTTTTGTACAGTCAAGTCCGGTAGTTTCGACATCGAGCGCGACAAAAGAATCGAGAGATACATCATCTTCACCGATATGATAAGCAATACAGTTGCCGTCATCGACAAGATAACCCTCCATGCCGAAGATCAGCTTAAAGCCCGGAACTTCGCCCTTCTTCTTGCACTCCTTATAAGCCGCAAATGCATCGTTAAAGCCCTGTACGACACCGTGGTCCGTGATAGCACATGCGGGATGACCCATGCGGTATGCCGTCTTGATCAGATCCTTCGGCTCGATTACAGCATCCTTCTCACTCATTTTCGTATGGGCATGCAGTTCAATACGTTTCTCTTCCGCTAGATCCTTGCGCTTTTTCGGAGGCTCTGCAACATAGAAACCTTTTACATTCGCATTGATCTGACCGTCAAACTTGCTGTATCCAAGAGTGGTGCAGACTCCGACGTATCCGCCCTTTGCGAACTTATCGTTAAGAAGATCCGCATCTTTCGGCGACGGGAAGAAAACACAGTCTACCGCATATGTATCATCGGAAAGGAAGAACTTATAAAGGATCATGTTCTTGTTTTTTCCGACCAGACGCTGGGATTCTGTATCTACCTTGATCTCACCCTCAAGACGGATAATCGTGTCCTGGTTGATCTCATTGCTTCCCGACTTGGAGATCGCATCTTTGATCTTATACTTTCTTGCCGACATATCATTGAAGCCCCAGATGACCGCACCCTTTTCAGACGCGTCTTCGAACTTCTGGCCACGGCGGAATTCCGTTTTCTTTTCCTGCTTGATATGCTGCTTCTCAACGATTGACTTATACTCCCAAGAGCCTTTATTTAAGTCTGCAGGGATCTCTTCTGTCTTCTTCGTCTTTCCGCCTTCGGATTCTTTCTTCCGTTCCGCAGCCCTGCCCGCCGATGAAACCGCTTCATCTACGGCACTCTTGGCATGCTTCGCAGCACGCTCGCGCATACGGTTAAGGAAGTAATCCGGATCCGATGATGCGGATGTATCCGGCGGATTATACTCATAGCGGATATCCCACTTCTTCAGAAGATATGTAGTAGTAAAGTCGTTGATAAAAGCACTGATCCCGTCTTTTACTTCATCCGTGAGCTGTGTCTGAAGAATGACACTCACGTAATCGTCTGATGGAAGCATATCATCAATACATGCCCCGAATCCGGTCTTCGTATTCATGACCCAAAGGATCCAGTCCAAAACGGCAGGCAGGCTCTGCGAGCCGTAATCGCTGGCAATATTCGAGATAAAAATACGTACATGGGAAAGATGCAGTACCTGTTTCAGGTACTGCTCCAGTGCTTTCAGCGCACGCTTCGAACTGATGGGACCGGTAAGTTCGATCTTGAGCTCCATCCCCTCAAAACGCTCGTCGATGCGGATCTCCAGCACCTCACTTGGTATAGCCTTAGCAATCTTCGCCAGATCCTCATCCTGCGAAGCCTGCATAGCAAACTCATATAATGTCATTTCCCTCGTATCCTTCCGAAAACCGCGGAGCGGTCATAATAGTTAAGAATTCATCTCTTCGATGGTCGCAAGAAGAACGTCTACTGCTTTGTCTTTTTCGACCTTGCAGACCGGTTCTCCCTTTTTGAAAAGCAGGAATTCATCGACTCCGCCGGCAATACCTACATCCGCTTCTCTGGCTTCTCCCGGGCCATTTACAGCACATCCCATAACAGCGACTGTCATATCATAAGGAAGATCCCGGATGCGGCTTTCCACCTCTTTAGCAACCTCGATCAGCGGCACCTGTGTACGTCCGCAAGTCGGACAGGAAACCAGTCTCATACCGCCTTTTCTCAGACCGAGCGCACGAAGGATCGAAATACCTGCATAGACTTCTTCTTTCGGCTCATCAGTGAGGCTGACACGGATAGTATCACCGATTCCTTCAGAAAGAAGTGCGCCGATGCCGACACTGGAACGGATAATACCCTCTCTCAGGGTTCCCGCTTCGGTAACACCTACATGGAACGGATACGGCACCTGATCCCGAAGAAGCCGGTAACTCTCGATCGTTAATACCGGATCAGAAGATTTCATACTGACCACGATATCTTCAAATCCGCAATCTTCCAGGATCCGGATCGATGAAAGCGCGCTCTGCGAAAGTGAATCCGCATTTACACCACCGTACTTCTCCAACATATCTTTTCCGATCGAACCGGAGTTCACGCCGACACGGATCGGGATATTTCTTTCTTTGGCAAGATCTGCTACCGCTTTGACACGGTCCAGACCACCGATATTTCCGGGATTAATACGGATCTTCGAAGCACCGTTCTTAATGGATTCGAGAGCAAGACGGTAATCAAAGTGAATATCTGCTACGACCGGAAGCGGACTTCTCTTCGTAATCTCAGAGAGAGCCTCCGCTGCCTCCATATTCAGGATCGCGACACGGGTGATATCACAACCCGCATTCTTTAATTCTTCGATCTGTCTGAGTGTGGATTCCACATCACGGGTATCCGTATTATTCATAGACTGGATCGCCACCGGAGCATCACCGCCGACATATACACCGCCGATGTTCACTTTTCTGGTTGTAAAACGGTTTATCATTCAGATCACCTCGAAAGACGTATGATATCGGACACAAGAGCAAATATGACCAGTCCAATGATCATGATAAAACCGATCACATTGATGATCTGTTCCGATTTTCTGGAAAGCTTCTTACCACGGATCATCTCCACGACCGTCAGTACGATCGCGTTGCCGTCAAGACCCGGGATCGGAAGCATATTTGTAAATGCGAGACCTACAGAGATACCGCCCAGAAGAATAAGGAGCATCTCAATCTTCTCACTGCTGTCAGTATCCTTTGAGTCGACAACATCCGATACTACAGAAGCGATGCCGACCGGTCCGGATACCACGTCATATGCCGGTACAGATCCGGTAAAGACCTGTGCGATCGCATCAATGGAGATACGTATAAACGCAACCGGGAATACGACAGCCTCATGAAAACAAGCAAAGAAACCTTCTCCGTCCTGCAGATAGATACCGCGCAGATTGGCCGACTTGATCATTGTCGCTTTCAGCTGCAGCGTCATCTCTTCTCCATTACGGATCAGGCGGACCGAAAGCGTTTCTCCTTTCGAATTCCTGACCAGATCAGAAATCGAAGGATCACTTACCGGAACATCATTGACAGTCAGTACGGAATCTCCGGGCTTAATAACCGGATTTCCCTCATTTTGCTGCGCATCGACAGAAATGATCTTCCAGCCGCCATTCTCATCCAGACCCGCATAGTGTGTAATTCCAAGCATATACTGCTCGGTGACTTCCGGCTTCAGAACCACCTCGTACTTCTCACCGGTCTTGGCGGACTTCATCTGAAGGGTAACTTCATCCACATTGCTGACCTTGCCCAGATAGTACGAAAGGTCCATCTGGCAATATACTTTCTGGCCGTTAAACTTCAGGATCCTGTCGCCTTCTTCGATACGGGTCTCAGCGACCTGTGTTCCTTCCAGAACGATATCCTGCTTCAGTTCGAGAAATCCGAACTTCGAGAAGCAGATCATAAAGATGATGATACCCAGGATGACGTTCATCGCCGGACCTGCAAGCGATACCAGCAGGCGCTTCCATCTGGCCTGATTGATGAGGTTCTCCGGATTATCGTCCTTCAGTTCTCCGGTATCCTCGTCGATCTCCGAGAAACGCACATACGCACCAAGAGGAATCAAACGGATATAATATTCGATATCCTTTCTTTTCCATGAGAAAAGCTTCGGTCCGACAAAGATAGAAAGCTCATATACTTTGATTTTCAGCAGTCTGGCAACGATAAAATGCCCGATCTCATGAACCGCGGCTAAAATTCCTAATCCCAGTATGCAGATAACAATGCTTAAAGGTGACATGTTCCTTCAGATGCTCACTTTCGTATTTCTTGTGTGATCATCCGTGCCCACTCATCCACAGCAAAGATCTCCGAAAGCGACGGGTTCTGAGTAACACCATCACGTTCATGTCTTTCCATTACTCGATATACAGTCTTCTCGATATCGAGGAAAGCTGCTTTTCCTGCAAGATAATCCGCAACGATCACTTCATTTGCCGCATTCATCGCAGCCGGCAGAGTACCGCCGACCTTACCCGCATGGTATGCTGCATCGACAAGGCGGAAGACCTGACGGTTACACGGTTCGAATGTCAGCGTACCGGTCTGGGGATCAAACGGCGAAAACGGACGACAGATGCCCAGGCTTCTTTTCGGATAGAAAAGCGCTACCTGAATAGGCATCATCATATTGGGGAATCCGATCTGTCCGAGAACAGATCCGTCTGTAAGCTCGACCATAGAGTGTACGATACTCTGAGGATGTACGACGATATCGATCTGATCCACGGGAATATCAAACAGCCAGGAAGCCTCAAGCACTTCCAGACCCTTATTCATCATCGATGCCGAGTCGATCGTAACTTTTCCGCCCATATTCCATGTCGGATGATTCATCGTCTCTTCAAGAGTAACATTCTCCAGCTGCTCACGGGTATATCCGCGGAACGGTCCGCCGGATGCCGTAAGGAGGATCTTCTTCAGAGATCCTTCCGGCTGTCCCATCAGGCACTGCCAGATTGCAGAATGTTCTGAATCCACAGGAAGAAGTTTCACATTCTTCTGTTTGATCAGCGGCATAACGATGGAACCCGCTGTAACCAGCGTTTCTTTATTTGCAAGAGCAATATCTTTTCCCGCGTGGATCGCGGCAACGATAGGAGTCAGACCCTTCATGCCGACCATTGCGCCAACAACACAGTCGACCTTCGGAAGTGTTGCACAGTGAGAGTTTCCCTCATCTCCGCAGTAGACCTTGACCTTGGAATCACGGGGAAGCATGCGCTGAAGCGTCTCTTTTCTCTCTTTAGTTGCTACACTGACACACATCGGATTAAACTCCATGATCTGTTCCAGCAGGAGTTCGATGTTATAACCGCAGGTAAGTGATGCAATCTTAAACTCTTCGCGGAAGTGACGTACGACCTGAAGAGTCTGCGTACCGATGGAGCCGGTAGATCCTAAAATACAAAGTGTCTTCATATTAACCTCCCCATACTACGGCGTAAGCCAGTCCGAGTGCCACCGGCAGTGTGAAAAAAGCACTGTCAAAGCGGTCCATAATGCCGCCATGACCAGGCATGAATTTTCCGAAATCCTTAATGCCCACGAGTCTCTTAATACTCGAAGCCATCCAGTCACCCAGCTGGGAAACGCAGGAAAGAATGAATCCGAAGATCGCTGCGAGTGCGACAAACAGTTCAAACGACATCGTAACTTCCATAACATTGACCATGACAAACGCGAAGAACAAAGCCGTCAGAAGAGCAGTGAACAAAGCACCGCCGATGCAGCCTTCCCATGTCTTCTTCGGACTGATGTGCGGAACGATCTTATGCTTTCCGAAGAAAGAACCGCAGAAGTAAGCGAATACGTCTGATACCCACGGGGCAAAAAGACCGATGACCATGAAATACCAGCCGTTCGGGATCAGGTACATCATGACATGGGTACAGGCAATCGGAAAAGAAACGTATACAATGATCAGAGATGAAGCAAATCCGGAACGAATCGCTTCCGGGTGTTCCTTTACCAGAGGCGGGATCATCGTCGAGATAAAGCAGTAGATCAACGTAATCAGGGCATAAAGTGTAAATCCCTGAGAAGGAGTTCCCTCAGTCAGCCAGAAAACCAGCGGAAGAAATCCGAGATAACCGCCCAGAACCGTAGCCGGGACAGACATCTCCTTCTGTGTATTCTTGGCAGCCTTGATCAGTTCTACAAGCGCAATCGACGTAACGATAAATGTGAATATCAGAAGGACAGGCGGAACAAAGTACGCCGGGACGACCAGTGCGAGTACCGCAACTGTAAATATGGCTCCTGTAATAATCCTCTGCATCATAGATTACTTCTCTTCCTTCTTCTCACGGGTCAGTCCGCCGAAACGGCGATCCCTCTTAGTGTACGCAATCAGCGCATCTGTCAGTTCTTTCATGCCGAAATCCGGCCAGAGCACATCCGAGAACCACAGTTCAGAATAAGCACCCTCCCATACCAGGAAGTTAGATGTCCTTTCCTCACCACTCGGACGGATGATCAGATCCGGATCCGGGACGTCCGGAAGATACAGATTCTTCGCGAACATCTCCTCTGTGATATCTTCGCTCTTAAGCTCACCGGAAGCTACCTTATCGGCAAGCTTCTGCGCCGCCTGAACGATCTCACGTCTTCCGCCATAGTTAAAAGCGACGATCAGTGTCATCCTGTCACGGTGCTTGCTGCCTTCTTCCGCACGCTTGCAGACAGCCTGTATATTCTCTGGAAGTGCAGCGATGTCTCCCGTGAAACGCACACGGATACCTTCTGCCTCAAGCTCCGGATCATATTTGTCGAAATACTCGACAAATAACTCCATAAGGGCATGAACTTCACTTTCCGGTCTCGACCAGTTCTCCGTCGAAAACGCATACACGGTCACGTACTTGATTCCGTAGTGTCCGCAGTTCTTACAGAGTGTCTTTAAGTTATCCGCGCCGGCACGGTGTCCTGCGGATCTGGGAAGCATACGCTTCTTCGCCCATCTTCCGTTACCATCCATAATAACGGCCAGATGGGTCGGGATCTTAAGCTGCGAAGCATCTACTTCAACAGCTTTTTTCCTCGAAAACAATCCTTTTTTTCCTTCATCGGCAGGACACATAAACTTCTCCAAAAAAAGAGGGTGTCTCTAAGTTTTATCCCGGAGACAACCCTTGAATTTTCTCAAATGGTGATCAGATCTCCATAAGATCTTTCTGCTTAGACTCACAGCACTTGTCAACTTCTTTGATATAACGGTCAGTCAGTTTCTGGATCTGCTCCTCAAAATAACCGAGATCGTCATCTGTGAGCTCTTTCTTCTTATTGATTCCACGGTATTTATCAATACCTTCACGACGGATATTACGGATGGCAACCTTTGCTTCCTCGCCGTACTTCATAACGCTCTTAACAAGTTCCTTACGACGTTCCTCAGTAAGGATCGGGAACACCAGACGGATCACCTTACCGTCATTGCTCGGGTTAATACCGAGATCCGAAGCCTGGATCGCTTTCTCGATTTCCTTGAGCATAGAAGGATCCCACGGAGTAAGTGTGATCATTCTCGGTTCCGGAACCTGAATATTAGCTACTGCATTCAGCTGAGACTGCGTGCCGTAATAATCCACTGTGATACGGTCCAGAACATGCGGATTCGCACGTCCGGCACGGATCGCATTAAAGTTCTCCGTCAGATTTCCGATCGTCTTCTTCATCTTATCTTCGTAAGAATCAAAAACCTCTTTTGTAATTTCTACCATTGCCATAATCTCAAGCCTCCTTCAGTTATAAATCTACGATCAGCAAACGATCGTGCCAATATCTTCACCAAGGACGACCCGAACGATGTTGCCCGGATCTTCCATGGAAAATACCATGATCTTTGTATTATTATCGCGGCAGAGAGCTGCTGCTGTAGCATCCATGACCTTCAGGTTCTTCGCGAGAACTTCATCATGAGAGATCGTCTTATACTTCACGGCATCTGCGTACTTGTGCGGATCCTTATCGTATACGCCGTCTACCATCGTAGCCTTACAGAAGATATCCGCCTCGATTTCTGTCGCGCGGAGAGCAGCGCCTGTATCTGTGCTGAAGAACGGGTTACCTGTTCCGCATGCGAAGATTACGATTCTCTTCTTCTCAAGATGTCTTACGGCTCTCTTTCTGATATACGGCTCCGCCATCTGACGGACATCGATCGCAGACATTACACGTGTAACGGCTCCGGCCTGTTCCAGCGCATCAGAGATTGCAAGAGCATTCATAAGTGTAGCCAGCATACCCATGTGATCCGCAGTTACACGATCCATGTTCTCACTGGACCTTCCTCTCCAGAAGTTACCGCCGCCGACAACGACCGCCACCTCAACGCCAAGATCAGCTACATTCTTGATCTCTGCACAGATACTCTTGACTGTATCATCGTCGATTCCGACCTTCTTATCTCCGGCCAGCGCTTCACCGCTGATCTTCAGAAGGATCCTCTTATAGACAGGCTCACTCATTACCTCTTCCTCCATTACATATACTTAAATCATTTTATCGTTAATTCCAGTTTCTGAAAAGACAAAAGACCGATTTTTTCTCTTTTTAGTCTTTTCTCTCGTACTCATTTGTGTAGCACTCGCGGAAACGCCCGGAAAACGAAGGTTCAACGCCTGCCGCCCAGAGATGCGCACAGTCGCCGAAGGAAAGCATACGGAACTGGGCTATACCCTCTCTTCTTTCTTCTGTGACGATCGTGGTGACCGAAGTCGGAGCCGCCATCATCGCATGCCACATGACAAAAAGCGGAAGATTCAGAAGATACGACATCAGGACTGCTTCCAGGCCGAAATGGCAGAAAAGAACGATCGTATCATTATTGGGCTTCATAGCCTTAAACCACTTGCCGTCTTTCTCATATCCATGCTTACGCAAAAGCTTGTCAAACTCAGCATAGACCCAGTCAAGTTCTTTACGGACACCAGCAACTTCAAATGCCGGAAACTCCGTCCACCGCTCACTGTCAAAAGCATACGGCATCTTCATCCAGTCGCCGGGGACCCAGTCCCACGCGACTCCGAGTTTCTCAGGGCGCTGAACTTTGGGAGCAAATTCCCGAAGCCATTCCAGTTCTTCCGCCTCCATCCCCATCTTCTCAAGACAGGGGGCCGCCGTCTGCTTTGCGCGTCCTAAAGGAGAACAGTAGCAGTAATCCGCTTTCACGTTCTTCATTCTTTCAGAAAGAAGCTCCACTTCCTTTTTCCCCTGTTCAGTCAGGCAATCATTAATGTAATCCGGATCTCCGTGGCGGACGATAATTATCTTCATAATTTCCCTCTTTTTCTGTTATCTGCCTTCTCCTCATCCATTGTATCAGAATACTTTCCGAGATAAAGACTTGACTATGGGCGAAAAAAGAGACAGTCCCGAAAGACTGTCTCTTCAGTAAGTTCTTTTAAAGCGGAAATTACTTGATCTGCTTCATAACTTCCTCAGCGAAGTTCTCTTCCTTCTTGGCAATACCTTCGCCCATTTCGAAACGAGTGAAACGACGGATGGTAACGTTCTGGCCGAACTCCTTCGTGTACTGTGCGATAGACTTTGTATCATCCTTAACGAATTCCTGCTCTACGAGGCAGTTCTCTTTATAGAACTTCTCGATGTTACCCGGCAGGATTCTCTCCTTGATGATCTTCTCCGGCTTACCTTCGTTGAGGTTCTTGTTGATGATGATCTCCTTTTCCTTCTCGAGATCGGCTTCCGGAACATCCTCACGTGTGAGCCACTTCGGGTTCGCAGCAGCAACCTGCATAGCGATATCCTTAGCGAAGTCAGCGAACTTAGACTCTGCGATGATAGCATCATTATCTGTACCAAACTCTACGAATACACCGATCTTACCGCCCATGTGGATGTAAGAAGCAACAGCACCATTGCCCTCTACTTCGTATACTACGAATCTTCTGATAGAAGTATTCTCTCCGATATCAGCAATAGCTTCCTTCTGGAAGAGTTCTACTGTCTTTGAATCATCATTATAAAGTGTCTGAGCCATCAGCTCTTCAACATTAGCCGGCTTCTTAGCAAGGATGTGAGAAGCAACAGCATCTGCGAAAGCCTTGAACTTATCTGTGTTAGCAGCAAAGTCTGTCTCGATGTTGATCTCAACGAGAACACCGGACTTCTTGTCATCAGCGATCTTGGCAACTACAGCACCTTCTGCAGCAACTCTTGCGGACTTCTTCTCTGCCTTGGCAATACCCTTCTCACGGAGCCAAGCAACCGCCTTCTCAATATCACCCTCAGATTCCTGAAGAGCTCTCTTACAATCCATAATACCGGAACCTGTCATGTCACGAAGTTCCTTGACCTGTGCAGCACTAATTTCAGCCATTGTTATTTCCTCCACTAAATTATTGATTAATAGTTTGAAATGATCCTTTTGAAAAGAATCGGGGATTAAGCCTCTGCCGGAGCCTCAGCTGCTTCCTCTGCAACTTCCTCAGCTGCTTCCTCAGCCTCAGCCGGAACATCGAGCTGCTCGCCCTGACGGCCTTCGAGAACTGCATCAGCCATATGGCCTGCGATAAGCTTAACTGCACGGATAGCATCATCGTTACCCGGGATTACATAATCAACTTCTTCCGGATCGCAGTTGGTATCAACGATAGCAACTACCGGAATACCCAGACGGCGAGCCTCAGATACTGCCAGGTGCTCTTTCTTTGTGTCTACGATGAAAAGGCAAGCCGGGAGCTTCTTCATGCCCTGGATACCACCAAGGTTCTTGTCGAGCTTTTCCATCTCGAGCTTCAGCTTAGCAACTTCCTTCTTTGTGCGAAGGTCAAAGGAACCGTCCTCAGACATTGTCTTGAGCTCAGCCAGACGAGCGAGACGCTTCTCGATTGTCTTGAAGTTGGTAAGTGTACCACCGAGCCAACGGTTGTTGATGTAGAACATGTTGCAGCGAACCGCTTCCTCAGAGATAGAATCCTGAGCCTGCTTCTTAGTACCTACGAAAAGAATGTTTCCGCCGTCAGCAGCGATAGAGCGTACGAAATCGTAAGCTTCCTCTGTCTTCTTAACGGTCTTCTGCAGGTCGATGATGTGGATGTTGTTACGCTCCGTGAAGATATACTCCGCCATCTTCGGGTTCCAACGACGGGTCTGGTGACCAAAGTGTACACCGGCTTCAAGAAGCTGCTTCATAGAAATAGTTGACATAAAAAATCCTCCTGTTTTTTCTTCCACGAGGCTTACTTCGGTGTCTCCGAAGAACAAAAGACTACACCCCGTGTGATTTTTAGCCTTTAAAATGATA
>JAEEGL012574101.1_pt1 | contig 25550 bp, 14 predicted proteins | sample 9134231 | NCBI WGS metagenome assembly JAEEGL01 (sample SAMN16246548, study PRJNA631951) | gut metagenome | biome: gut microbiome; feature: rumen; material: fiber-attached | host: Bos | place: Iran: Karaj | collected 2018-10
AATAACCAAAATACCATAAATATCCAAAATACTCCAAGTTTATCTCCTTCAACAAGTCAAATAATCTCAAATTCTCAAACATCAAATAATATAAATTTAAATAATAGAAAAATGAATAATTCAGAAAATGATTTACAAATAATTCAAGAAGCTCCTCCTTTAGAAACTTTATCATATTCAAAAAATAAATATCATTTTTACATTAATAACCCAGAAAAAAATATAAATGAATTAAATCATCAAAATAATATTATAAAAACAACAAAATATAATATAATTACATTTTTACCAAAAGCTCTTTTATTTCAGTTTATGCGTCTTGCTAATATATATTTTTTGGTCATTGCTATTATTCAATGTATTCCAATAATTTCTCCCTTAGGTCCTTTAAGTGCAGTTTTTCCTTTAATTATTGTTTTATCAGTTTCTTTAATTAGAGAAGGTTATGAAGATTATCAAAGAAGTAAATTAGATAAAGAACAAAATTCAGATATTATAGAAGTTTATGATAACAATGGATTTTGGAAAAAAGAAAAAAGTGGTTTATTAAATATGGGAGATATGGTTAAAATCTATAAAGATTTTTCCTTTCCTGCTGATTTAGTTCTTATTGATAGTGATTTAAATAATGGTATATGTTATATTGAAACTGGTACTTTAGACGGAGAAAAAAATTTAAAAATTAAAAACTCTTTAGAATTTACTAAAGGAAAATTAAATAAATTAAATGATATATATATTGATAATATTAAAAAAAAGGAAAATAATAATAATAAAATAGTTAATTCATTGAAAATTAAATCAAAAAAATCTAATGAAAATATTGATAAAAGTGATTCTTCTGATAATAGAAGTCATATGAAATTAGAAATGACTGATAGATTTAAATATCAAAATAATAAAAATAATGATAATAAAAATGATAAAGAAAAAATATTAATTGAAGGAATTTGTGAATGTGATTTACCAAATCCAAATTTATATCAATTGAATGGAAAAATGAATATGAAATTAAATAATATTGGAAATGAATTTCCTTTACATCCTAAGAATTTATTATTAAAAGGAGCAAAATTAAGAAATACAAATTGGATTATTGGAATAGTAATTTATACTGGTCATAATTGTAAAATAATGAAAAATGCAAAAGAACAAGTTATTAAATATTCTTCTGTCGAATTAAAAATGAATAAGTTATTAATTTTTATTTTAATTCTTCAAATTATACTAAGTATAATTGGCGCTTTTTTTCATTATTCTTATTTTAAAAAAAATAAGAAATCAATAATTCAAACTAAAACTATAAAAAATAAAAATGATTTTATTAGAAATTCATTTATTGATTTTATGATTTTTAAAATAGGTATTGATTCATTTTTATCTTTTTTTACATATTTTCTTCTTTTAAATACATTAATTCCAATTTCATTAATTATTACTTTAGAAATAGTTAAAATGGTTCAAGGTTTATTTATTGGATTTGATATTGAAGGATATTCAAATCAAAGAAAAAAATTTATAAAACCTAATTCAGTGTCTTTAAATGAAGAATTAGGATTAGTTAACTATATATTCACTGATAAAACAGGAACTTTAACTTGTAATAAAATGCTTCTTAAATTTTGTGTTATTGGAGATATATGTTATGAATTTATAAGAGATGATTTTTTCATTAATAAAGAATTAAGAGATAAAGAAGACATAAAAACATTTTCAAATTATGATATGGTAAAAGCATCAAGTTTATATAATAAAAAAAATATTTTTTTATCTTCAACATATGATAATTATATAGTGAGTTCATTAGAAAATAAAAATATTTGTATTTATTTAGATAAAACAGAAAAAATAATAGAAGAATTTTGGAAAGCTTTATCATTATGTCATGATTGTTCTATTCAAGATGGAAATTATGTAGGAATGTCACCAGATAATATAGAATTAGTAAAATCAGCAAAATTGCAAGGATTTAGTTTTGATAAAAGTGATAATAGCAGTCAAATAAATTTGAATTTAGGTGAAAATGGTGAAATAACAAAAATATTTGAAAAATTATGTCAAATTGAATTTACTTCAGATAGAAAAAGAGAAAGTATAATAATTAAAGAAGAAGGATTATATAAATTATATATTAAAGGCGCTGATTCAATAATTGAAGAAAGATTAAATAATAGTACACCAAAAAATATATTAGATAAAGCAAAATATTATGTAAATTTATTTTCTGATAAAGGTTATCGTACTTTATATATTGCAATGAGAATATTAACAAAAAATGAATATGAAGATTTTGCTTATAATTTAGAACAAGCTCAAATGGATATAAAACATAAAAAAGAAAAAGAAGAAGAATGTTATAATCAAATTGAAAAAAATTTAACTTTAATAGGAGCTACTATTGTAGAAGATAAATTACAAGATCAAGTTCCAGAAGTTATTAAAGATTTAAGAATTGCTGGAATTAAAATATGGATGTTAACAGGAGATAAATTAAAAACAGCATATAATATTGCATTAAGTTGTAATTTAATATCAAAAAATATGAAAATTTTTTTTATAGAAGGAAAAGAAATAAAAAAAAATAAAGATTTGGAAGATATAAATAAAAATGAAAGAGAGGAAATAATATTATCATTTATAAAAAATTTTAATAAATATAAAAATGAATTTAATAGTTTAAACCCAAATTTTAATTTTTCAATTTTATTAGATGAAAAAGCCTTATTAACAATATGTGATAATATAGAAATATCAAATATATTTTTATCAGTTGCAAAAGATGCAATGTCTGTTATTTGTTGTAGAGTATCTCCTCTTCAAAAAAGTCAAGTAGTTAAATTAGTTAAAAATTATGATAAAAATAAAATAACTTTATCTATTGGAGATGGAGGAAATGATGTTTCAATGATATTAGAAGCTCATATAGGAATTGGAATATACGGTGAAGAAGGTTTAAGAGCTGCTCAAAATTCAAATTATGCAATTGGAGAATTTAAAATATTAAAAAGATTAATTTTTTTCCATGGTTTTATTAATTTAATGAGAAATAGTGATATGATTATTTATTTTTTTTATAAAAATTTTGTCTTTACTATTATTCATTTTTTCTATGGTTTTCATAATAATTTTTCAGGACAAACTATTATTGATGATTGGTTTATTGCTAATTATAATTTACTTTTTACTTCTATTCCTTTAGCAGTTAAAGGTGTTATTGATATTGATTTACAAATTAATGATGGAATCATTGTAAGTTTATTTTTACCTTTTTTATATATGGAGAATAGAGATAAACCTATTTTTACTTTTTTAAATTTTAGTCTTTCATTATTTAAAGGAATTATACATGCTATAATTAATTTTTATTTTTCTTATGGTATTATTTTTAGTTCTATTGATAACCAAGGTAATTTAGCTGATTTATGGTTTTGTTCTGTTAATTTATTTACTAATATGATTATTATTGTTACAATTGATTTAATTGTTTTTACTTTATATCATACTTGGATTAATTTAATTTTAATTATAATAACTTCTTGTTTTTTATATATTATATTTTTAATATCTGTTCATAATTTTCATTTTTTTAATTCTGCTGGAACTATGGTTGTTTCTTTTAATTCTTTAAAAATGTGGTTAGGATTTTTATTAATTGGAGGAGTTTGTTTTATTTCTGATTATATTATTTTAGTTTATAAAACTTTATTCAAAAATTCTATCAGAAATAAAATTAAATTAATAAAAGATAAAAACGACATAAATCAAATTGATGATGATTTAAAAAAGTTAATTAGTAATGATAATGAGATGAATGAGACTGAAAGAAAATTAATTAATAATAATAGTGAAAATGATTATTCAAATGGTCCTATTGTTATAAAAAAGAAAGAACAAAATGATTTATTAAATTTAAATATAAATAATGTTGAAGTTTTATAAAAAAAAAACAAAACATTAATTGAATAAATGAAGAGAAAAATTAATTATGTGATTAGTTTTATTTATTTATAGTATATAATTTTTTCATAGTGACATTATTATATAAATTTTTTTTATAAAATTAAAATTCAATGCATTTTAAAAGGTTTTGTTTTTTTTCTACGATAAAAAACATTCATTTCATACATTAAATATTTATCATTTTCTTTTGTTTCTAATGTATTAGGAATTAAATCTGAAAATTCTTGTTTTGAAATAAAATTTTGTAATAGTTGGTTTCTTGATGTATAAGCATTATTATATTTCATGAAAATGTTTTTATTATTATCTAAGTTATAATTGAAGTAATCTAACTCAGCTTTTATAGGTGGTAATATAAGATTTGGATGTTTATTTTTATGAGATTTACTATTGGATTTTAACTTAGTGTTTAATTTAAGTGATAAATTTCTTTTACTAACTTTCAATATTGAATTTTTATTATTTTTATTGTTGTAATTTTTATTTATTAATAAAGAACTTAAATTATAAGATAAAGTAGAAGGATTTCTTGATTGAGAATTATTATTAATTATCATACCACGATTTCGATTTAATAGTTTACTTTGTAGTTCATAATTATTTTTATTAGAAAAAATATCTCTATTTTTATTATCTATAGAAGTAACATAAATATTATTTTTGCTTCTCATTTATATCTCAATGAAATAATTATTAATATCAAATTTAGTAATATTAAAAATTATTTTAATTTATATATCAAAAATGATAAATAATGAAAATGAAAAAATAGAAAATTCAAATGAATTAAACGAAAATGATTCTTTAATAAATGATGAAGAAAAAAATGAAGAAAATGAATTAGAAGAAGAACCAATATATGTTATGACAGTAGAATTAGAAAAAGGAAAAAGTGAAAGTATAAAAATATATTCAAATTCAAAACCAGAGGAATTAGCTTTCAGTTTTTGTAAAAAATATAATTTAGATTTTTCATCATTATCATATTTATCAACTCAAATTAAAAGCTTAATTGAAAATTTACCAAATGGAAATGATATCCTTGAAAAAAACAATGAAGCAATTGAAGAAGTGGATGAAGAAAATAATCCTCCTTCAAGTGAGGCTCCAAGTAAAAAATTTGGAAGTCAAAGTAATAGTACTAATTTATCTCCTGGTACTTTGAATAATAAAAGGAAAATGATTGATAATGATAATAATATTAATAATAATAATTATATTAATAATAAGATAAAAAATTATGAAAATAATGATAATATTGAGAATGAGACTAATAATAATTATGAAAAAGAATATCAAAAATTAAAAGGTTTAAATCCAAATAATGTTAAAAATTATAGTAATAAACCTTTAAGTTCTTTATTTAACGGATTTGAATATAGAAGATATTTAATGGAAAAGATTAATAATAAAAAAGAGAATAATAAAAAAAATAATAAACAAAATATTTATACGTATAAAAATAAAATAGAAAATAATAGTGGTAAAAAAAATAATAGTAATAAAAACATTAATATTAATAACTTAAGTGAATCTTCAGGTAATATTAATAATATTGAATCAAAAAATAATTTAAGTGGAAATATTGATTTTTATAAAAATAGAAATAAAATATTTTCATATGAAAAATTTTACGATGAATTTAAACAAAATTTAATTAATAAAAAAAAAGAAAAAGAAAGTTCAACTTTATTTGAAAATTCAACAATAAATCTTTTAAAACAAGATTCTTATTCTAAGAATTTAAATTTGGATTTCGATGTTGAGAAAACTACAATTAAATCAAATAATAATAAAAAGAATTATAATAATAAAATATCTTTTTACTTTGATAGTGATTTAACCTTATCAAAAAATAAAAAAAATTTTGATATGTTTTTAAACAATTGTAATTTATTAGATGAAATTTATCAAAATAAAATAGATGACACTGGAGTATTTCTAATTAAAAACCCTCAAAACAAAAATATTGAAGAACCAAAGAGAAATTTAAATTTAAAAGAATATAATAATTTTAAATTAAAAAATAATAAAAGATATATTGATAATGATTTAGTAAAATTAAGAGGAAGTAATTCATTTAAAAAAAATAATACATATAAAAAAAAAGAAAAAAGACATAATAGAAATTTAAATACCAATTTTTCTAGTTCATTGACAAATTCTCCTAATCAATTAATATATAAAAAAAATAATAAATCAACATCAAAAATTAAAAGTTCAAGTAGGAATAAAAATTATTTAGAAAGAAAAATAAATCCTTTTAAAAAACCATACGGAGAAAATTTTCATAGTACAAATAAGGATAATAAAACTTTATCTTATTCATTATTAAATAATAATACAAATTATATTGAACAATTATCAAATAGAGAAATATTATATAATGAAAATAAAGATAAAGCTTTTAAAAAGATATTTAATTTACTTGATTCTGATAATGATGGTTTAATTAATATTTTATCAATGGAAACAAAAGGAATTCCAATTACAATTTTTAATATTCTTTCTCCTATTATTCAAAATATTAAAAATTCAGGTGATGATATTAAAGAAAATAATTTTGTTATTATGGGAAGAAAACTATTTAATAATCTTTCTTTTCATGAAAGAAGAGCTTTATTTAATTTTACTAATACAATTTAATATATAAATATTTATTTATTTTTTATTTTTTAAAATTTTAATAATTGTTATTATTTATTTACACTATTTATTTTTATCCAATTAAATGGATGATAAATATTTAAGCAGAAAACAATTAAGAAAACAAAAAAGATTGGAAAAAAAAGAAAAAAGAGATAAATATTTTAGAAATAGAGCAATGAAAAAAAGAAGGGATTCAATTAATAGTAATAAAAGTAATAAAAGTAATATGAGTAATAAAAGCTTTAATTCATATAATAATATTAAAAATATGAAATTGAATAAAGATAAATTAAAAAACCAAAAAAAAGAAAAGGAAATAGAAATTAAAGAAAAAGAAAAAAAAGAAATTCAAAATGAAGAAATATATGAATTAAATACTGATAAAAAAAAATATCATTATGAAGAAGAAGATGAATTAGAAAAAGAATTAAGATATTTAGAAGGAAAATTGAAATTAAAAGATCCAAAAGAATTTGAAAAATTTAATAAAACAATAACAATGGAAAATTATGATCCTGATTTAATGGATTTTTTAGGTAATATAGACTCAATAATGAATATTGATAAAGAAGAATATTTAAATAAAAAAAGTATTCAAGATAAAGAAAAGAGAAATAAAAATAAAGGAATAGAAAAAGAAAAACAAAATTCAAAAGATAAAGAAGAAAAAGAAAAAATAAAAAATAAAAAAATTAAAAAAGAAAATGAAGATGAACCGAAAAGTATGTTAAAAAAAGATAATAATAAAGATATTTCAAAAAAAGAAATAATAAATAAATTTCAAAGAGAAATAAATTCTTTATTAAATAAAATAGCAGAATCAAATATTTCTTTACTTGTTCCTGATATGTTTAAAAAAATAGAAGAATTTAAAAATAATATAAAAGATAATTTTATTCTTTTTGATTTAATTACAAAAATTTCTTTAAAATTACTTTTAAATCAAGAAATAACAAATTTACCTATTACAAGTTGTATTTGTTCCTTTATTTCGTTATGCCACTTCAAATTTGGAAATAATTTTATTTATTTTTATTTAAAAAATTTATTTGAAGAAATAGAGTATTTAAAAAATGAAGAAATACCAAAATATAAAATAAAAAACTTTATATTTGAAATAATACATTTTTATATTTTCCAAAACATAACTTCAAAATTAGTATATTCACTAATAAAATATTTGATTGACAATTTTAATGAAAATAATTCAGAATTTCTTCTTTTATTATTAAGTTATACAGGAATAGAAATAAGAAAAGAAGATCCTGAAAATTTAAAAATAATAGTTTCTGAAGTAAATAAAAAATATAATAATATGAAAATAAATAATTCATTAGATTTATCTAAATTACAATTTGCAGTTGAAATGATAGAAGATATAAAGCAGAATAAATATTTAAAATTTAATTTAAGTGAAAAATTTTCATTTTTTAAAAACTTTGTAAATAATAATAGTAACACTTCTTTAAAAAAAGGAGAAAAAATTGAATGTGATATTGAAACAATTTCTAAAATTGATTTAAACACAATAAGTAATTCAAATAATAATGAAATATCAGAAAATTCAAATATTAATAATATAAAATTAGATAATTATCTCCCAAATGATGATATATTAGATGATAAAACTAATAAAATATTAGAATTAAAAATGAAAAAAATGAATATTTCAACAAATTTAAAAAAAATGATTTTTACTTCAATTGTAACTGCTTCAGATGTAAATGATGCTTTTGAAAGATTAATGCGTTTAAGTTTAAAAAAAGAACAAAAAAGAGAAATAATAAAAATTATATTACAACTTTGCTCAGAAGAAAAATGTTATAATCCTTTCTATGAATTCTTATTAAATGATTTAATGAGTGTTGATAAGAATAATAAATATACTTATCATTATTGTATTTGGGATTATATGAAAATTTTTGAAAATTATAATCAAAGTGAATTAAAGAAAATACATAATTTAAGTAAATTAACAGGAAATTTATTAATAAGAGAAAAAATAGGTTTACCTGTTCTTCTTCATTTTAAATTTGAAGAAAGTGATGATAAAGTTAAAATATTTGTTTTATTTGTTTTAGATTTTTATTTTGAAAAATCAGACCAAAGCAAAACTAAACTTTTATTTGCTAAATTAGTTAAAAATGATGAACATGTTGAATGGGCACAACATTTGTTTCATTTTTTAGTTCAACAATTTTCCCAAGAAATTGATATTAGTTCAAAAAATGAAATTTATCAAGAAAATTTTGGTTCAGCTGTTAAAATTTTGAAAAAGATTTTATGATTTTTACTGAATTGTGATGATAAAAAATTTAATATTATTTATAAATTAATTAATAATTTATAATTTTTATTTAAAAATACATTTTTCTTTTTTATGAAATAATTATTTAAAAAACAATTATTTTATTTTTTCTCAAATCAAAACTTATTTTATTATTTCAAAGTGAACAAATATTCGATAAATATATTCAAATATAATATAAAATAATAATAATATTTTAATATTTCCCATCTTTTATATATAGAACAAATAATAAATATAAATTAAACAACCAATTCCAAATAGAAAATAAATAAACTTATTGAATCAAAGGTACATATGAATATATGAAACAGATTTATTATTGAACAATTGTCTAAATTATTGTCCTATTCTCAAAATATACAATTCATATTGACAAATATTCATTTAGAAAATATTTTTCTATCATTCACTTAATAGAATAATAAACCTCAAAAAATAAAAAATTGGAAATCTATTAATCAATAAAAAAATACAAATCGAAATCTCCAAATATCAAAAAATGATTCTTCTTCAATAAGTGAAGGATTAGATTTAAAATTATATGCAATTTGGATAAAATTGTTTTAAATTATATATCATCTTAAGCATTGGCATAAAAATTAATAAGGAATACTCATTTATATTATAATGAAAAGAGTTTCTAAAAATGATAAAATAATATTTGATTATAGTAAATTTCTTTTAATTTTAGTTTAATAAATTCAATTCATTTGAATTAACATTATAATTCTTGTGTAGGTTTTTAATATTTTTAATTGTTCAAGAACAAATTTCTTTCTTTAAATAATGTTTTATGATTATCATAATAATTTTTATCTTTAAATTTTTTTAATAATGAATACTTTTAATGTTGATTATAACTGTTCAAAATATTTTCCAAAATTAAGTAGTAAATCTTATGAATATGATCCTTATTGCTCAAATTATTTTTCTAATTCAGGTTCTACTTCTTTTTCAAATAGTGAAAGATTAAATTATAATTGTGATTATTATATTAAATGTTGTTGTACAAGTTCCAATGAAGTGAATGCTTTATGTGAAAATTATACAAATTTAAAAATAGCTCATAAACAATTATTAGATGATTATCAGAAATTAAATAATGAAAAAAATTCATTTAATATATATATTCAGCAATTAGAAAATGAATTAGGAAAAAATAAAAATAATTCAAATCTTCTTAAAGTAAATAGTCCTTTTGTAAATTCAATGAAAAATGATCCTAATATTAGATATATTACAATGATTAATCATACTTTTGAAAATGTTCTTAAACCTTTATCTGAATTATGTAGTCATCCATCTGGAAAATTACAAGGAGGAGTTGAATATTATTATGATAAACCTGAAAGTTTTGATATTATTTTACATACTTATAAAAATATGTTAAATAATCCTCAAATTCAAAATTCTATTGCAAAAAATTCTGGTATAACGAGAATTAAATTTTTTAATAGTGATTTAAGTACTAATTTTGAGACAAAAGATTTTAATAATAATAATTTAAATGATTATTTAAATAGAAATAAAGGTAATGATATAGGAAAAGATTCAAATTATTTTAATGATAATAATAATCCAAATTCTGGATATCCTAATAATAATAATTCATCAAGGCAAACTTATCCAAATAATTTAATAACTTCGACTGATTCTCAAAGAAAACCCACTGATGATAATAATAATTTAAATTCTGATAACCCTAATTCTCCTTATAATAACCAATATATTCCTAATTTATCACAAGGATTAAATTCTAATAATAATAAAATGAATGATATATATCCAAATAATAATCAATTTAATCCAAATTTTCCTCAAAATAAATATTCAAATGATAATCCGTTAAATTCTAATTATTCTCCTAATCAAAATATCCCATATATCAATAGTCAAATAAATCCAAATTATCCTGAAGGGCAATATCTAAATAATAATAAAATAAATCCAAATAATCTTTCTGTGCAAAATTTACCAGATAATAATAATCAATTAGACCAAAATAATATTAATAAACGTTTACCTTATAATCAATTAGATACTAATAATTTAAATAGTAATTTTCCTTATAGAAACAATCAATTAGACACAAATAATGTTAATAAAGGCCTTTATAATAATAATCAAATTCCTCCAAATAATAATAATATGAATCCTTATAATTTAAATAATAAAACTTTACCCTATAATCAAATAGGTCTTAATAATATTTCTGGTAATTTACCTTTTAATAAATTAGATGTAAATAAGAATTTACCATATATTAATAATCAATTAGATAATTTTGTAGATAAAAATTTACCAAATGGAAATAATCAAATTATTCCAAATAATCAAAATAAGCAATTATCACCATATAAAAATGATTTAAACCCTAATACTCCTCAAAATTTAAATCTTAATAATTCTCCAAATTTGTACCCAAATAGTTCCCAATATCCAAATGATAAAAATCTCCAAAACTCTAATTATCCTCAAGGTCAAAATCCACCGTATAATGAGCAAATAAGTCCAAATTATCCTCAAAATCAAAATTTTCCTTTTGATAATAAAAATTCCTTAACAGATCCAGATAATTTTAATAAAAATCTATCATTATCAAATTTACCAAATCAATTTGATAATTCAAATCCAAATTTAACAAATAATCTTCCTTATAATAATATCAATAATTCTCTTCCATCAAATGATCAAAAACTAATAAATAAGCTTTCTCATATTGATAAAGATAAAAATAATGAATATCAAACATCTCCTTATGAATCACCTTATTTAAATAAAAATAAATATTTGTCAAAAAATGATAATGAAATAAATGAACCTAAAACTAATATTCCAATGAATGATATTTTTGATAATAATGATCCAAATTATCCAAATGAAGATATTTTAAAACCTAATCAAAATAATAATAATCCTTTAGATAATTTAAATAATAAAAATTTAAAAATAAAAGAGCCAAAAAATCCTTTAAATAAAGGAAAAGATGATAAATTTCATATATATCAATCACCACAAGAAGTAATTGATTCCCAACCAGATAAAGAAGGAGAAAAAGGAAATGAATTAAAGAATTTAAGAGATAGATTAAAAATGAAAACTGCATTAGATAGATTAAAAAAGAATAAAAAAAACTCTCCCAAAGATAAAAATAATGATTTATTTAATAAAGAACCAATAATGAAAAATAAAAGAAATTTACCAGATAATAATTCAGATAATTTAAATGATGATAATCGATTTCCAATAATTGATAATTTAGAAGGAGACCAATTCCCAAATAATAGAAACCAATATCCAAATAATAAAGTAAGTCCAAAGAATAATAATTTAATTCCCAATCCGAAATTAAATAATAAACAAATAATTAATGATAATTTATTACTAAATAATAATAAGAATAAAAGTCCAGACAATAAATTAAATGACCCTAATAATATATTAAATGAGCCAAATAATTTATTAAATAACAATACAAATAATCGAGATAATAATAACGAAGATATAAATTTACATCCAATAAAACAAAATATAGCAAATTCAAATTTATTAAATGAAAATAAAAAGCCAATTAGTCAAAATCCAATATTTGATATAGAAAGTGATGACCCAGGATATGATGAAAAAAAGAAAGTTAAAAGACCAAAAAGTTATGATAATAAAAAAATAGGAAAAAATAAACTTAAATATCCAAACTATTTAAAAAATAAAAAAGATAAATCTTATAGTCCAAATAATTTTCATACTGAAAGCACTTGTTGGGCTTGTGATGTTCATTGTTCAGTTTCGAGTACTGGTTATTCTCCTATGACTTTTTCTCCTTATGATGTTACTTATAAAAGAAAAAATATTACTTATGTTGAACCTAATATTCAATATGAAGAATATACTAAACATAAGAAAAAAAATAAAGATAATAATGATTTTTAAAATTGTTTCTTTTTTAGATTTTTTTAATTATATTATTTCTTTTTTTTAGAATATTTTATTTTTTTAATGGTTTTTTTAAGTAATTAATTGTTTGAATAATTAAATTTATCATTTTATAATAAAATAAAAAAGAAATTATTTAATATAATATTTATAATAGTTTTATTCAGTGTAAATTTTTATTTATTATTAATGTTTGACTTCCTTGTGTTTTTAATGGTTTTTTTTTGGTTTAAAGTAATTATATTATTAGAAGAAGATTTATTATTTATATTATAAGTAATGGTATTTTTATCTCCTATTCTATTTGTTAAATTGTTGTGCTTTAAATCTATTATTTCATCAAAATAATATTTCTTTTTATTTTTATTTATTGTTGAATTTAAAATTGAATTTAATTTATTATTTGATGTTAATGCTGATAAATCTTTTGTTTTTTTTCCAATACTATTACTTCTAAAAGACATAGATTTTTTTGTTAAATTTCTAGATTTATAATTATTTGATTTGTTGAGATTTTTCTCATTAAATTTGCTTACTTTCTTTTTTTCATTAATTAATTTTTCATTAATATTATTATTAGTTAAATAGCTAATATTTCTTCTATGAACCACGAATTTTTTATTTATACTTTTAGATATACTTTTATTATTTTTTACATTACAATTATATTTTTTAACTTTAATACTATACTCCATTGCTCTTTGTGTTTTTGATATATTTTTTTCTTTATTAAGATTATCAATTGATAAATCAATTTCACTTTTCAAACAAGTATTACTTAAAGTACTTTGTTCAATTTCTTGTTGATTGTTAAATATATTTTGATTTGATATAATAGTTAATGTTTTATTCATTAAATTATTTAAAGTTTCATAATTTTTTTTTTTTTCTTTTGATTTATTTATTATTCCTGTTCTTTGAGTATTATAAATTGAATTTATATTTTTATTTCTTGTTACTGAAATTAACTTTTTATTATACATATTATTAAAATATTTAATTTGACTTAAATCTCTGTTATTTTTATTGTTTATTTTATTTTTTATTTTAATGATATTTATCTCATTTTCTTTAGCAATAATTTTATTATTAAATGAAGAAATATTTCCTGTTTTACTTTGATTGAAGTTTGAATTTACATTTCTTGTTTGATTAATACTTTTATTCTAAAATAATATAAAATTAGATAAATAATTACTTGTTCAGGACTTTTAGAAATAGAAAATGATATTTTTTGTTTTTTTTCCAAAAAATCTAAAATTTTAAATAATTCAATGTATTTAAAATGTGCACCACCTTCATAAAATTTTTGTTCACTTGAATCTCCATAATAAATTCCTTTATATTCTTCCATTTTTATTATTTAAATAACGATAATTTATTTTTATTTAAAAATTTATAAAAGCGTATAATATATTTTACTTATATAATCATTTAATGGTTTTATAAATAAATAAAAAATAAATGAAAATAATTAAACAAATCCTTGGGAAAGATTAGAATAATAGAGACAATATTATAATCATAATATTAAATTTGTCCTTTATTAATATTTATCTTATCAATTAATAAAATATGAACAGAATTATCAATACTTAATCTAATATTATTAACTTTTTGTTTTCTTTTTTAATTATTATAACAAATATTAATTCCAGAAATAAACATTATTAGATCATTATATTTTTCACGACAGAAAATTATACTTTTCTCAGAACATGGAGTTATAATTTATTTTAAACAAATAATTTTTTCTCACTTGTTAAAAAAATATATATTAAATTTAATCATAAAACTTATCATTTTTTTGAATCATTCAATGTATTTCTTGATTAAATACTAAATTCTAATATTAAATTATTTTCTGAAATACAATCAAAGGAAAAAAATTTTTCTAAATATTTATTTAAAAGCATAAGAATTCTTTCCTAATAAACCAAATTATATTTTTTGAATAATTTAGATTACTTAAAACACATCTTATTCATATAAAAACTAAAAATTATTATTTAATTCATTTAAAGATTACAAATAGAAATTATTTATATGTATAATTTAGAATGTTAAACTTTTCTTTTTTATTGTTTTATAAATTAATATAAAAATATTTATTAATCATTTCTCAAAAAGTATTATATTAAAATATAAATAATTTAAAAGAATTACATTACCATATAAACAATTAATATATAATCACAAATCAAAAAATTAAATTATAATAAAAATAATGCAGATTTTTCCATCAAGTTACACATTAAATAATTCTTTAAAATGCCCAATAATAGGACAAGGCACAGCATATATGTCAAATAATAAATTAATATCAGATGTCATATACAATTCAATTAAAAATGGAAGTCGTTTAATTGATACAGCGGCAATTTATGGAACAGAAGAAGGAATTGGATTAGGATTACAAAGAGTATTTAAAGAAAAAATATGTAAAAGAGAGGATTTATTTATAATAACAAAATTTTATGTTAGCCAAAGAAATAATCCTGAAGAAAGTTTAGAAAGATCATTAAAAAGGCTTAAATTAGATTATGTTGATTTATTGTTAGATCATTGGCCAGCTGCTATTACTTATTCAAATAATAAAAAAATTTTAAATCCTTTACATATTGTTTGGGAAAAAATGGAAAAATGTGTTGAAAAAAAATTAACTAAAAGTATTGGAGGAAGTAATTATAATGTTCAAACTTTAATGAATGTTCTTTCTTTTTGTAAAATAAAGCCTGCTTTTTTAGAAGTTGAATTTCATCCTTTTTTATTCCAAAAAGAATTATTACATTTTTGTAATAAAGAAAATATTAAAATTTTATGTTATAATCCATTATGTAAAGGTAATTATGATTATCATACAGGAAAAGATAAAATTGATACTGAATTATTAGATGAAAAAGTAATTAAGGAACTAAGTGAAAAATATAATAAAACTTGTGGTCAAATTGTTTTAAATTGGCATATTAATTTAGGAGTTATTCCAATACCAATGACACAAAAAATTGATAGAATGATTGAAAATTTAAATTCTGTAGGTTTTAAAATGGAAAAAGAAGATTATGATAAAATTTCTTCTTTAAATAAAAATTATCGATTTGGTTCTTCATTAACATGGGGTATTGTAGATGATATAGATATATTTGCTTAAAAATAAAATAATAAAGATAAAACTTTATTTAATATTTTAAAAAAATAAAATTAAATTCTTGATTCAAAAAAATGATTATATATGATTTTATTTTATTTAAATGATTTTAAGATAATATATTAAATGAAAAATCATCTTAAAATCCTTTTTTTCAACTTTCTTATTGACAATTATAGTTTTCTAATAAAATATGATGAGGCAAAAATTCTTTTTACTTATTTTTAAAATATTTTCTTTTTCTATATTATGATAAAATATCAAATATATATTTTTTTCATTATAATTATTATTGAATGTTTTTTTTTATATTTATTTTTAAATATAAAGTTTATTAATTATTATTAAATAAAAGAAAAAAATAAATAATTACCCTTGAATAATCAATATAATTTTTTATTTACCGTTATAAAATGAAGAAATATAATTATAACATTGGTAAATATATTTTTCATAATAATTGTTACCCTCTTTTTCCCTAACTTTTTGAATTACATCATAAAATTCCTGAGATTTAAAATATTCTTTTAAGATTTCTTCATAAGATAATCTACATAAAACATTAAATCCAGAATTTTGTGAAATTTCTGGATTTTTTTCAAGATATTCTATAACTTTTTTATTCTTTTTATAATTTTTTTCTATTTCTTTTTTATCTTTCATTTCTTTAGAAAAATCTGTTTCCAAAATTTCTTTATATTTCTTGTCAAAGATATTTTTATTATTTTTTTTTGTAACATCAGACACAAAACATTGAGGAAGATTTACAAAAATTTTTTGAGAACCTGCTTTTTCTAAGTTTTCATTTATTATATTTTTTAAAATTTTATGAAATCTTGATATTATTTTTTTTTTTATATCATCAGCCTTTTCCTTCCTCCTTGTTATTTTATCACATTTTTTTTTCCTTAAAAATTCAATTTCATTTTTAGGTTCAGTAAAAATAGTAAATTTAGAAGTTATAAAAGTAATTTTATCATTAGTTTTGTGATTATATATTATTAGATTTTTTTGTTCTTCTTCTGATTTTAGCTCTTCATCTTCTTTATCAAATGAGCTTTTTTGAGTTTCTTCATTTTCATCATATTCTGTTTGATCATCAACATAGTATGACTGAGAATAATGAATTTCATAAATTTCACATGGTTTTGATATATTCTTATCATTATCCCCAATCCATTGTTGTTTGTCCGCCCAACAAGAAAAAATTTTAAAAATATCATTTGAATTATTAATGTCCATAAAAAAGGAAATCTTTTTGTTATAATAATAATTATATTTTCATTTAAATATTAATTTATTCCATTCATCTATTCAACATAATTTTGTAAAAAGAATATTAAAATTAAATCAAATTGAATAATATCTTTCAATTAATTATCAAAAAACCTTGGAAAAAATGAAAAATAAATTAATTATTTTTTTTAAAAAATATTAAATTGAATTGCAAATTTAAACATAAAAGAAATATATATAAATTGATGAGAATTTTCATGATTAAATATTAAAAACATAAAATAAATTAGCTTCCCCAAGGATTAGGACTTTTATAATTATTAGGAGTAGTCATCATATTCCATCCAGGACTATGAGCAGTAGGAGTTTGTGGATAATATGCAGGAGTTTTATAAGCCATATTAGGAGTCATCATACTATCATTTTTACTTACTTCACTATCATTTACATCACCTTTACTAATATCTTGGAAACTTAATCTAATTGTTTTTTGTTTTGCAGTTAATTCAACATATATAAATTTATCATTTGCTTCTTTTAAAATTCCATTATAACCTTTCCATTCTCCTCTTATTATATGAATTTCTTTTCCTATTAAATTTTTAATTTCATCAGGTACTTTTCTTTGATTTAATCTTCCATTTTCACCGTTTTCCATAAGTAATTCACTTCCTAAAATTTCTATGTTATCACTTAAATCAACGAAAATACCATTTGATTGAATAATTTCATTATTATGTAAAAATACAAATCTTTTATATAAACATTTTATAGTTGCTTTTGTTCCTTTATAAGGACCATTAACCACTTTAATAATATTATCTCTAGTTATTGGATTTCTTCTACAATCAATTCCAGTATTTTTTTTATTAACAGGAGTTTGAAAAACATCTCTTACAGAAACATTTTTAATTTCATTACTAGTATCAATAACTTTTAAAATATATTTAGAAGCATCTAATATATAACATATAGTATCAGTATTATTAATTTGAACCAAATCACCAATTTTAAATGTTGAATTATTTTCTCTTTCTAAATTCAATTGATTAGATAAAACTAAATCTCTACATGAAGCTTTAAAATAACTTTGAGTATTTTCAGAATAAATGACTGCAGTATCATTATCTTCTTCAATTCTAACAATAAAACCATTTTTCCCAATATTAGTTCCAGAAATAACAGAAACTAATTCTCCAGGCATAAAAACTTTAACTAAATATTCTTCTGGGAATTCTAAAACTTCATTCATTAATTCAACAACATTAGGATAAAATGATACTGTTTTATCAATATGAGAAATAACTTTACCTGTAATTCCATTTAAATCTCCTTGAATAATTTTAACTCTATCACCTTTATTAAATTTTCTTCTTTTATTTATTTCTATATTATTGAATGCTTCTGAAAATCCTTCTTCATTCATTCCATTTTCATCCATATTAAACAAATTCATTTCTTCTAATTTTGGTTCTACATTTTCTATTATTAATGAATTTTTTTTAACTATTTTAATTAGAAAGCCATTTTTGAAAAATTGTTTATTCCAAATACTTATATCACCAAACGGATCTAAATGTTTTTTTTGAACACCATCGAAATTTTTAGGATTAAATAATTTTTGTTTTGGTCTTATATTTTTTTTAATTTTTCGATTGTAATCACCAATTTTAATATTTTTATCAATATTTTTATTTTTATCATTTTTATCATTTTTATTTTTATCATTATTTTGATTTTGTTCCATAATTCTCGGAATAATTTTAATGTAAATTTTACTTATTTGATCTTCAATATAAATAATTTGTGCTAAATCATTTTGATATAAACCACCTTTAATTCTAACCCATTGATGTACTTTAATATCATTTTTTTTAAATTTATCATTTTCAAAAGCTTGAGTCATTTCATTTAAAGGAACCATTCTTAAAGAATTTTCTCTAAAAGTTGACATATTTAAAATAGCTTCTCTAACATTACTTTCTTTAAAAGCTTCAACATAAATATAACCTTTTAAAGAATCAATTGAAGCAGCTGAAAATATTTTAATATTATTAGGATCTTTCCCTTGATTTCTTGCAAAATATTTATGATATAAATTTTCAACACATTCTCTTTCTTTACCAATTTTTACTTTAATTAACCATAATTTAGGATCTGAAATTGTAGGTAAACACTTTTTATGACCAATTTCATCGTCAGGAATATCACTATAATTATCCATATTTGCTGCTTGTTCAAATCTTTGTACTATTTCATCTTCATTTCCATCAATTTTTAAAAAATTATTTTTGGGTTTAAATTCATATTGAGCATTTAATCTATTTTGTTCTTCATCTGTAATTTCTTTTTCTTCATCATTATTATTTGAATCTGTTTCATCTTCATCAGCTTCAAAATCAACAAAATCTCTTGCTCCTGGTTTTCTCTTATGTTTTACTTTTTTTTTACTTTTTGTTCTTTCTCTTTTTGAATTTAGAAGTTTTTCTTTTTTTTTCTTCTTTTTCTTTTTATGATGTGATTCTTCACTTAATTCAAAATTTTCATCTTCATCTGAATTATATTCTTCTTCTTTTTTAGGAACAAAATCATTATTTTCATTGTTTGAATCTGATTCATTTTTATTTTCATATTCTTTTTCATCATCACTATTTTCTGATTCTTGGTTTTGACGTCTCTTTACATAATCAGGCTCACCGCCTTCATCTTCTGAATTATTGTTACTTTGACTTTGATATTGTTCTTTTTTTATTTCTGTAGACATTGGTGCGAATTTGATAAATATTTTTATTAATTGGCTTTTATATATTTTAGGATTATTTTTAATATATTTTATAATTTTTTCCTAAATAATTATTAAATAAAATTAAAACATAAAAATATAAAATATGACTTCTTTTAAGTTAATATCTTTTATATCAATAATATCATTTTCCTTGAATCAATTTTATTATTTTGGTTTTAATATAGATACAAAAGAAGAATTATGTTTTCAAGAATATTTTGAAAAAGAAACAGTAGTTAAATATTTAAGTAATTCATTACTTCCAATTCAAATGGAAATTAAAAATCCAAATGGGAGAATAATATATAGACAAACAAGTAAAAATCATTCTTATACAACTACAACATCTGATAATGGTTATGTAAATATATGTTTTGAAAATAATGATAAACCTACAAATGCATCAATTGCTTTAAAATATGGTATTGCTGCAAAAGATTTTTCTTCTCTTGCAAAAACTAAAGATTTAGAACCTATTGATTATGAAATTGATAAAATTAAAGAACAAACTCAAGGAATTAGACATTTTAATGGAAGAGCATTTAGATTAATGAGAAGATTTGAAAGAAGATTAGATTCACTTTCTAGTAAAATTATTATTTGTTCTGTTATTATGATTATTGTTATGATTTTTATTGGAATTTTGGAAACTATTTATTTGAAGAAATTTATGCAAAGAAGAAAATTAATTTGAAAAAAAATATATATTATTTTAAAATCCGTTTTTTTAATTTTATATAGTTTTTTTTAATAAATTATTATTTATTTTTTTATATAATTTTATTATATGAATAAAAATGATAAAGTTAAGGATTTGAAATTTAATTGTAATATTAAAAAATGTCCTTTAGATATTATAGAATTAGATATTTCTCAGTTTTTAAAAGAAGATGAAGTTATTGATAATATTATATATGAAAAAAATATTAAAAAATTAATTGTTTTAACAAATTTAGGAGTTAAGATTTTCAATAGATGTGGAACAATATTAAAAAGACAAATTTTATTTCAATATCCAAATAAATTTGAATTTGCAGCTTTAAATAAAGAATTAACTTATTTATTATTAGCAACAAATTTAAAATTAGAAAGACAGATTTTAGGAATAAATATTAAAGAATCTTCAATTAAATGTTGTCTTAAAGGAAAAATGCAAAATCTAATGGGAATTTTTTTTATTTCAAAATTTGTTTTTTGCATTGTAAGTTTATATAAAATAAATTATTTAATAATTCAAAATTTTTCAGAAGAATTTCAAACATTAAATTCAACAATTGAATTTCCAAAAAATAATCCAATTAAAAATTATTTTTACAATAGACAATGTAATATTCTTATTGTAGAAAGAAATGATAATTCTTTTAATTTAATAAATTTAACAGATGAAAGTTATTATTCAAAAATAATTAAAAACTTTAATATAAATTTCAATAAATTTTCAAGTTTTATAGATAATTTTTCTTTTTTAGGAAATATATTTAAAAAAAAATTACATGAAAGTGCAAAAAGAGAAATAAGAGATAAAATATTTATTGATTCAGGTAATCCTAATGAAACATATTCTAAAAATCAATATTTTTTAAAGTTTATTTATTCTCATTTATATTTTTTATACTTATCAATAGAATCAAATAGTTTATATATTTTAAGAATGGAAAATCTTGAAAAATTTCCTTCATTGTCAGATCCTTTTAATTTAAATATTCAAATTAATTTTAATTTAGATAATAATTCTACTCTTCAAGTTATTAATAATTTAATTATTGTTTATAATTTTACTAAAAAAAAAATAGATATTATTGATCTTAAATTTAAAAATGAAAATACAAATAGTAAAACAATTTGTAGATGCCTTGATGAAACTGTTTTTCCTTATTTTTCACATAAAGGAAAACAGTTTTATTTCAAAGATGGAATAATTGAAGAAGTAGATAAAAATAGAAATAAAATAATTTATACAGTTAACTTTAATTTAGAAAAATATTATAATAGTTTTAATTCAGAAATTCAAAGTTTTCTTTTAAGTGATTTCTTAAGAAGAAATAATTCAGAACAATTTATTTTAAAGAAATTAGAAACAATTATCTTAAATGAAACATATAATATTGAAAAAATGAATTGGATTTTTCAACAATTTGTAAATAATTTAAAAAAATGTATTGATATGGCACAAAAAATAATAGATGAAAAAATGGATGGTGAAAAAAAAATAATAAAATTTGATCCTTATAAAACTATTTATGTTCCTTTTCAGTTTAAATTATTAAAATATAAAAATTCTATAAGACAACAAAAATATTTTACTGTGTTTGATAATATAATAGACAATCATAATTTGGAAGATAAAGATGTGTTAAGGATTCTTTTTTATTTTTTAGATTTTTGGAATATTATAATAAATAATACAATGGAAAATGGAGATTATATTCAGTCTATTTTTTATAAATATATTAAAAAGCTTCCTGAAAGAGCAATAAGACAAATTTTTCTGAATAATATAAAGTATCCAATTAATAAAGAATTAGGCATTTTTTTAATAAATCCAAATTTAAATAAAAAAGATAAATTATTAAGTCAAATTGGTTATTCCATTTTATATAATAAAGAATATGATAATAATGAATATGATATATTAGAACAATTAAAAAAAGACAATTTTCCTCTTTGTCTTTTATATGCTAAAAAAAATTTTGATGGAATTGGTATTAATTCTATTAAAGAAAGTATTGTTAATATATTAAAAGAAGGGAAATTAGATATTAAAATAAAAAAAAAGATATTAAAAATTGTAAAGGGGTTATAATTTTATATTAAAAATAATAAAATTTGTTATTAATATATAAATTAATAAACAATAAAATTATTAATTCTTTTTAAAAATAATTATTATTTAAATTTTTAAAAATGGAATATGATTCTTTATTTTCTAATTTTGATATAGAAAAATTAAATCAAATTAAAAATCGAAAAAATATTCAATCATTATATGAAAAAATAGAAGAAATTTATTTCACAAATTATAAAACAGAAAGAAATGAGTTATTAAAAACATCAATATTAGAATTAATAAAAATAATTGATGAAAATCTTCAATTATCAAATACTTTATCAAAAGAAGAAATATCATTTTTATATTCTGTTAAAAGTTTTGCTTTAGATAAATTTCCAGAATATACAAAAGAATCAGAAGATTCAGCATCTAAAAGTGTAAAAATAAATTTAACCATTTTATAATATATTTAGTTAAAATTAAATCCATTTATTGCAGATAACTTTAATTGTATTGCACATATTATGTGGAAAAAACCAGATATAGAAAAGTCAATAAAATATTTTAAAGAAGCTTTAAATATAGATGAAAAAAATAAAACTAGTTTAAGAAGTTTATCAATGATAATAAGGAATAAGAATGTAACTTCAAATGAAGAAAAACAACAAATTGCAAAAGAAAGTTTAGACTATGCTAAAAAGGCAATATCACTAGATATGAAAGATGCTTTATCATGGTATGTTTATGGTAATGCTTATTTTTATAAAGCCTTCATTGATAAAACTCAATATAATGATTTAAGATTTGCTTTAAGTGCATATAATAAATCTCAAGAAAAAAAATCTAAATATAAAAACCCTGATTTATATTATAATAGAGGAGTTGTTCATGCTTATTTAGAAAATTATGAAAACGCATATGAAGATTTTAATGAAGCAAATAATATAGATCAAACTTTAAAATCTAATGAATTATGTAATAATATTATTGAAACAGTAAAATCAACTTGTAAATTAATAAAAAATCAATGTGGTTTAAAACCTAAAAAATTAGCTCAAATTGTTTCTACTATTCCATGTAATTTAAAAGATGATATAAAATATAGTATTATTCATACAAGTGAATTAAAAGAAGAAATAAATACTGGAAAATTAATAACTGGTAAAATAATAAGTTCAATTAAAAGTTGTTTTGAAGTACCTATTAGTATTGTTTGTGTTGATTATTCAGGTGAATTTGTTTGTATTAGTTTATATAATATTTCAAAAGAATTTTTAGAATCTATTTCTTATATGAATAGTACTTTTGTAGTTTTAGATCCAGTAATGAAAATTATAAGAATGAAAAGTATTGAAGGAGATAATAAAATTTATGAATATCCTTGTATTCAAGTTAGTGATTTAAGTAATTTATTAGTTGATGGAAAATTTTGTTCTGGATTTACTTCAAATCCAACTTTAAATAGTACTTTTTTTAACTAAAAATCAAAATTTTTCAAAAAAAAGATAATAAATAAATTTAAAATTTTCATATAATAATTTTATTTAGATAGTATTATATAATAGATTATATAACTTACATTGATATATATTGTATTATTTTTGAAATTTAAATATGTTCAAATAATTAACAAAGTTAACAATTAAAAAAAAAAAATTTCATTTTTAATTTTTCATTGGTTCTTCATTTGTATTTATAAACATAATTTCTACTAAATCTTCTTTCCAAGAAACTTTTTTATTTTTTTTTTTACAATTAAAAGAGCAAGTGGTGTCTAAAGATTCATTTTCACTTTCATTTAAAGACACAATTGATTCATTATCAGAGCGTTCACTTTTATTTCTTTTTCTTTTATTATTTAACAATTTAATTCTATTTTGATAATTTTTAACTTGCTCTTCCCAATAATTAATTAAGTTTTCAATTCTTATATATAAAATGCAATTAAATTCTTTGATATATTTTTGAATAACTTTGAATTTTTTAATGAAATGGCAATGAATTAAAGTTTCTCTATTAATTGGTAAAAATTCAAAAATAATTAAAACATTGAATAATAAATCAATTAATTGATTAAAATCAATATTTTCAGGAAAAAAATTTTTTCTTTGTTTCCAAATAAAATTGAAAATTGTTTGATGACATTCTTCGTGGAAAAATAATTCATGAGATGAAATTTGTTCTTTATTTTCATATATTTCTGCACATAAATTTATTTTTTCTTCTAAAGAAGAAGATAAATCATATTGATTTATTTTTTCAATTAAATATTTTATTGTAGAATTATTTATTCTTGTGAAGTTATACTCCATTTAAAATCAAGATTTTTTGTTATAAAAAATATATTATGAGTTTTATTATATATTGTCCAATCGTTTTCTTTTTCTTTAGTTTTTGTTTATAAAAGACTCATTTAAAACTTATATTATTAAAAGAAGAAAAAAATAAGGTTTATTTGTTTGATTAGATAAGTTTTTAATCAATATGGAAGATTTTTTTATAAATTAAATTTTATTGATTAACTTTTATTTTCATAAAAAAAAAATTAATAATTGTAATATTATTTTAACCTCAAATTTTAGAGGGCTTTTAACTTTTTATAAAAAATATTTATTTATCAAATATAATTTGTTAATAAATAATATTTAACTTTATAAATATAAAATCAGGAAAAAAATTGGGGATTGGGGATTGGGGATTGGGGATTGGGCCCAATCCCCAATCCCCAATCCCCATTTCATAAAAACCAAAACATAAT
>JAEEGL015913724.1_pt1 | contig 25549 bp, 22 predicted proteins | sample 9134231 | NCBI WGS metagenome assembly JAEEGL01 (sample SAMN16246548, study PRJNA631951) | gut metagenome | biome: gut microbiome; feature: rumen; material: fiber-attached | host: Bos | place: Iran: Karaj | collected 2018-10
ACGGCAGCAAAGCTGACTCGAAGTCCGAAGCGAAAGCCTGATGAGATTCCGTGGTGTTGTCGGGTTCTTGATTCTCCTCGCGATAGCGTTCACCGCTTGCGAGGAGGATCGCTTTTTTAATATCGACACACCGGAAGCTCTTTCATTCACTTCGGAAGGATCTGAGAAGTCCTTCAACATCAGCACCAACATGGAGTGGAGCGTTTCCTCTACGGAACCGTGGTGCGTAGTCACTCCTTCCTCGGGAATATCCTCTCCGGATGGGCTGGTGGTCAAGGTTATTTGTGAGCCCAACGACTCGCCGGAAGCGAGGCAGTGCATGCTGACCTTCGTTTCTGGCGAGTCTGTTGTTTATGTGGTTGTCAAACAGGAGCTCAAGACCATGTTCTCGGTCTCCGAGACTTCCTTCAATGTCTCTGATGCTTACTCCAAGTTGGGCGTAGGTGTCTCTACGACAGAGGATTATGATGTCGAGATCAGCTCCGGTGCCTCGTCTTGGATCTCTGTCCTATCCACGAGGTCATTGAAACGGGATTCGGTCTATTTCACTGTCGCTGCCAATGACACATATTCCTCAAGAAAGGGGGAGATTGTCCTGAAGCAGCGCTACAGCGGCAACACTGAGACCATTGTCGTCAACCAGCGGCAGAATGATTTCGTGGGTGTCTCACAGGAGGAGTTTGAGGTTGGCAGCGAAGGGGAGACGGTCGAATTGGCTGTGACTTCCAATCTGAATTGGGAAGTGGTTATTCCCAAGGACGCGAAGAGTTGGGTGAAGGTTGATTCCGACGCTTCCACAAGGGCGTTGACGGAAGGAAGCCTCCACCTTGTTGTCTCCGCCAACACTAAATACACCGGCCGTGAGGCGGTGCTCACCGTCCGCCAGAAAGGTGGTGGCTATTCCAGCAAAGTAGTGATCAGACAGCATCAGAAGGATCGTCTTGTCGTGTCCACGAAGAAATATTCCCTGTCTCATGAGGCGCATTCGCTGGTGCTGAAGGTGACCTCGAATGTCGAGTGGGAACTGGTCGTTCCGGATGACGCTAAGGATTGGATATCAGGAGATTCCACATCTGTCTTTATCGCTGCCAACAAGGCTTTGACCGACCGTCAGGCTTGGGTCTATCTGGTCCAGACTGATGGGGCGCTCAAGGATTCGGTGAGCATCACTCAAGCGAGAGAGCCGCTGATCAAGGTTCAGGAGCCGAAGATCATCTCGGGGTCTAAACAGTATGTCGAGGTGATTGTTGAGGAGGCTAATGTAGCCTATGATGTCAAGCCCTCCGTAAGTTGGATCACCTATGACAAGTCCCGCTCCCAGTACCCTGGGAAGCTGGTCTTTTATGTCTCGGCGAACTCCACCGAGAAAGAGCGGATGGGAACCGTTGTCTTGAAACAGAGGCAGGGTGATGGCAGCTGTGAGTTCTCGATTCGTCAGAGACCGACAACTTGCTTAATGCCTAGTGTTGACACTCTGTTTGTAGGAAACAATGTGGTGGAGGCTAAGCTTGGTGTCTCGACGAATGTTCCCTATGCGGTCGTGATTCCCGAGGATTGTGGCTGGCTTTCAGTTACTTCCGCTCCACAGGTGGAGAGCCTTGAGGATGTGTCCGTCGCGTTTAAGGTTGATCAGAACAACCGTTTTGTCGGCCGTTCAACGACCATCGAGTTGCGTCAGACAGAAGGAGGCTCCCTGACCAGGAAGGTCGTTGTCGCCCAGGCCCAGCGCCCGCTGAATCCCACCTCGGAGTACATCGCTGTGTTCGGGGACATCCAGTTCTACACCAACGCTGGAAGAATCAGTCTTTTCAAAACGTCTCTAGATTGGATCACCAAGCAGGTGGATGAAGGCTATAAATTCAATTGCGTTCTTCACACCGGTGATGTCACCCACAATTGTAATTATAACCTTCAGTGGAAGTATTTCGGCGAGGCGATCAACGGCTTTTATCAGAAAGTGCCGTTCATTTCCGCTATCGGTGACCATGACTACAAATGGCCTGATAATGTTCACATCGATGACAGGGATGACACTTACTTCAGTTGGTTCCTTACATCTCCGACCACAAAGGTTATCGCCTGCTTTGAGCCGGGCAAGATGGAGAACGTGGTGGTAATGAACTACATACATGGCAAACCTTACCACATCCTCTGCCTTGAGTTCGGTCCTAGGACAGAGGTGGTTGAATGGGCGGCCAAATATGTCCGTTCCCATCCGGACCAGAAATTCATTCTCCTGAACCATGAGTACATGGAAAACGGTGGCGGTTTGAGAGTCAAGGATTTGAAGTGCAAGATCCGCATCAGGAACTCTTCTTACACCACTCCAACTCAGCTTTGGGAGAACTTTGTGAAGCAGTACGACAACATCGCATGGGTGATTTGCGGTCATGTCGGCAGTTTGTATTCATACATGGAGACGCCGAATGTTATGGGACGGGAAGTGCCTCAGATTCAGCACAATATCCAGGCTAATCAGTACATGGATGACAACTGGCTGATGCTGTGGGAGTTCCCCAAGGATGGCGACAAGGCTTCCGTGAAGATTGTGAACACCGCTTCCGGCGAGTTGTATGATAGCAAGGAAGAGCTGTTCTCTTTCAAGTACCTCTATTGACATTCTAAGTTCAAATGGCTACAGTTTTGACCTTCGGGGTTTATGATATGCTGCACATTGGGCATATCCTTCTGTTCAAGAGAGCTAAAGAGCTTGGTGACAAGCTGATAGTGGCTGTCCAGGACGGTGAATATATTCAGAAATACAAGCCTGGCACCTCGATGGTTTACACGACCGAGGAGCGGGTCTATATGGTCAGCTCGATCCGTTATGTGGACGAGGTCGTGGTCTATAAGGATGTCGATGTGGACATCCAAAAGATTGATTTCGACATCTTCGCCAAAGGCGGTGACCAGTGCCACGCTGGCTTCCAGCGAGCCGTCAAGTGGTGCGAGGAGCAAGGCAAGAAGGTCGTGACCCTCCCGAGGACTGAGGGTATCTCCTCGACCATGCTGAGGGAATATTCCAGAACAAGATAGTGGAGATACAAATTGTTCATGTTTTAAACACCGAGTGATATGATTATTGGTAAAATTAGAGCTCACTTCCTTAAAATGCAGGTGATGAGGTATCATAAAGTCCGATACACCAACCATTTCAAGTCCTTGAAACACAGACGGAAACTGACCAGGGAACAGAAGAAGGAGGTACAGGACTACTATACCTCCCTGATTGGAAAGAAGGTACCGTTATATGGCCATGAGTTCTTCTACTCGAGGACAGGCTTTTTTACCAAGGATTACTTTCCGCCGAATGTCCATGCGTGCGATGTGGTTCCAAGGGCAAATGTAGGAAACCGGATGTTGGCTTTCGGGGATAAGAATATGTGCGACTTCCTCTTCCCGGGGGAGAATATAGTCCACTCTCTCCTGAAGAACATGAATGGCTATTATTATTTCGAAGGTAATCCTGTCTCTGAGGAGGAGGCTGTCGCTCTTTGTGGAAACCTTGATCGGGTCATCATCAAGCCATCAACGCAGGGCGCTGGTAGAGGTGTCCTACTTTTTAGTTCCAAAGAAGGAGTCACCGACTTGTCGGGGAAGACTGTCAGTCAGTTATTCAAAGAATACAAGAAGAATTTTCTCGTTCAGGAATGGATAAGGCAGCACAAGGACTTGGCTGCTTTAAACTCCTCTTCTGTCAACACGATTAGAATTCTCTCCTATCGGTCCGGAATGGAGATATTGATTATCTTATCCATCCTCCGAATCGGTCGAAGCGGCTCTGTTATTGATAATCAGTGCGCCGGGGGAATAGCCGCCACGATTCAAAAGGATGGCACTCTGGAAGCGGTAGCCTATGGAGGGTATGAACAGGACGATGTCCGGAAGTCGGATTCCGGGATTGTCCTGGACGGTTATGAGGTCCCGTCCTACGATAAAGCTGTCGAGATGGTGAAGAGGATGCATCTTAGATTGCCTTTCTTCGACATGGTCGCTTGGGATGTGGCGATTCAGGAGGATGGGGAGCCGGTCTTGATAGAGTTCAACACCAGTCCGGGGCTATTCGAAGAGAATATCAAATCCGGCTATGGCGAATATACTGAAAGGATAATCAAAGAGCTTTGGCCGAGGCCGAATACCAAATTCCATTATTGAAACTTGAGCAGTGCGTCACTGGATCGCTACTCTGATGATTCTCGCTATGGCGGTCGCTTGCGGCGACCAGATCACCATCGATTACTCCCGGCCCCTTCCCGATGTGGAACGGACTTCGGAGTACATGGCGGTCTTCGGAGACATCCAGTACCTGACCATGCCGACCACGATTGCCTTCTATAAGACTCAGGTGGAGTGGCTCGAACGGAATATCGACCTTGGAGCTAAGATCAACTGCGTGCTGCACACCGGTGACATTACTGAGACCAATGATCCCATCTCATGGGCCCTTTGGCATGGCGAGACCGAGACTCTTGCCAAGAAGACATTGTATATGAGCGCGATAGGGGACCACGACTACACCTGGCACGACAAGGTTTACATCTCCGACCGCTCGGACACCCATTTCAACGAGTACATGGATTTCCCGCGGACCCTGTCGAAGGTTGTCGCCAGTTTCGAGCCCGGGCACATGGAGAATGTGGTGGTGGAGAATGTTGTCCGCGGCCAGCGGCTCTACCTCCTTTGCCTTGAGTTCGGCCCGAGGAATGAGGTCGTCGAGTGGGCCAATGAATACGTGTCGTCCCACAAGGATGTCAAGTTCATCCTTGTCAATCACGAGTACCTTGAGAGCGGGGGAGGAATCCGTACCCAGGGCCTAAAGTGTGTGGCCCGCATCCGCAAATCCTCGTTCAACACGCCGACCCAGCTTTGGGATCGATTGATTAAGGGCAACGACAACATAGTCTGCGTCCTGTGCGGGCATGTGAGCAGCCTGTACGCCCTGACCCTGACTGAAAATGATTTCGGCAGGGAAGTCCCGCAGATCGAGCACAACATCCAGAGTTCCACTTATCGTTTCGAGAACTGGCTGATGCTCTGGGAGTTCCCTTCAGTGGGAGACAGCGCCTCGGTCTCAATAGTCAACACCGTGACCGGGGATTACTATTCCGACACAAAGTCATTGTTCAAGTTCCGCTACAAGTACTGATCATGGCTGCAAATAGCATGAAGCATAAGGCTGCGTCCGCGATGGTGTGGACAGGACTTCAGAAGTATTCTCTGATGTTCGTCCATTTCGTGTCCAGCATCATCCTGGCCCGCTTGCTCACTCCGTATGATTACGGATGCATAGGGATGCTGTCCATATTCATGGTTCTTGCGGACACTTTCATTGACAGTGGGTTCGGGTCCGCCTTGATTCAGAAGAAGAGGCCGACTCAGGAAGATTATTCCACCGTTTTCTGGTGGAATATGGGCATGGCGGTGTTGATGTATGCCGCACTGTATTTCTCCGCACCGGCGATCGCTCGCTTTTACAATTTGTCGGAATTGTCGGCGATTCTGCGGGTCCAGGGACTTATCCTGTTTGTCCACGCATTGAATGCGGTGCAGCGGAACCAACTTAAGAAGCAGCTGAATTTCAAACTGTTATCAATAGTCGCGATCTCTTCTTGCATCTTTTCCATCTCGGTTACCATATTCCTTGCCTATAAAGGATTTGGGGTTTGGGCTTTGGTCGCCCAGAACTTCGCGTCCGCTATCATCCCTACAACTGTTTTCTGGTTCTATGTGAAGTGGCGCCCGAAGATCCTGTTCTCGATACAATCTTTCAAAGAGTTGTTCAGTTTCGGAGTGTTCATGTTCCTGACCTATCTCCTAAACCGATTAGGAAACAAAATACAAGGATTGCTTATCGGAAAATTCTTCTCGCCGGAGACGATGGGATATTACTCGAAAGGTGAGAACACTGAGAAACTTGCGTCTTCAACTATCACTAGTGTCGTGATGCAGGTCACCTATCCGCTGTATGCCGAAGTCCAGGACAAAAAGGCCCAGTTGATCAATATAATCAAGAGGACTTCGACCACTTTGGCTTACTTGACGTTCCCGATCCTTATCACTCTCATCTTGTGCGCCAAGCCTTTGTTCGTCATTCTGTATTCGGAAAAATGGCTGGCCAGTGTGCCTTATTTCCAGGTACTTTGCGTCGCGGGTTTGGCCGGTTGTCTACAATCTGTCAATCTGATGTCAATCACCGCTGTGGGCAGAAGCAAGGAGATGTTCTCGTGGACGGTGTTCAAAAGAATAATGGGGATCGCGTTCCTTATCGTGGGTTATTGGCTTTTCGGGATGAAGGGACTTTTGGCCGGCGTAATCCTTAATCAAGTCTTCTCGTATCTGGTCAATATCGGCCTTGTCACGAAATTCGTGGGTTACAAGTGGAACCGTCAGCTGATGGACATCATGCCGGTAGCGGCTGTCTCTTTCATCGGCGCGTTGGTAAGTTACTTACTCGGCCGGATTCTTCATCTTGACCTTTACCTTGATGGTTTAGTGAAAGGTTCCGTCTTCCTCGCTATCTATCTTGGTTGGTCATTCATCTTCAAACCAGAAGCTTACACATTCTTCCTTTCCGCTATTCCCGCTAAGTTCCGGTTCTGGGAGAGGAAAAAAACCGCACATTCTACGAATTAGATATAGTATTCGCTATGATTCCAAAGTTATTGAGTGCCTTCAAATCCAGAGTAAAAAAGGATTTCGCTGAAGCTGTCAGAAGACGTCGGAGCCCGGAAAAATACCTGCCCCTTTCTTTTTGGACAGACTATCTCAAAGAAGATGGTGTCATTCTGAATGATGCCGCAAGAAAGCTCCCGGATGTCATTATATCAGAGTTCGCTACTCCTAGTACCTGGTATTTCCATAAGAATTGCGCTTGTCTCATCCAGGAGGGAGAGAAAGCGGAGAAGAACGCGGACCTTGCCATGAAAAAAGGTGCGGCGATACTGATAACCTACAAGTCCTTCAAAGATTATCCGTGTATTATCTCCGACAACCCGCTGGCGGTGTTCGCCAAACTGTGCCGGTATGTCAGGAATCTTGATAAAAAGGTATCCGTCACCTCTGTTTGCGGCAGTATAGGCAAGACCACGATCAAGAATATCATCGGTGAAGTCTATAAGAGACAGTTCAACACTTATTACACGGAAACGACATTCAACGCCATGTATGTGGTCGCTTTCGCTGCCCAGCATATTCCCAAGGATGCGGAGATGGTGGTTCAGGAAGTCAATGAAGATGAGCCGGATGAGACTCAGTATGAGTCTGAGATGCTGAATTCCGATCTGTATGTCGTGGCACCGATTGATAAATCCCATTTCTCCCATTTCGGAAGTGTGGACAGAATAGTTGAGGAGATTTGTTCTTTTACCAAGAATATGTCGGAAAACGGCTCAGTAATCGTCAATATCGATGAATTCGACCGCTTCGACCTTCTAAGCGGACGCAAAGTCATTTCCATCTCAATGGAGGATGACAGCGCCGATTTCTTTGCGAGGGACATCCGTGTCTCTGCAGAAGGCCTGAGCTTCAATGTGGTTGACAGGAAATCCGGCAATCGTTATCCTGTGAGTATGAATGGTTTCTATGCCAAGCATAACGTTATCTGCTCGTTGTATGGCTTTGCGGCGGGAATGTTTCAGGGAATGGATCCCAGACTGATTGTCGAGGGGCTGGAAGGATATCATCCGAAAGGAATCAGGCAGAATGTCCTAAGGACGGATGACGGCATTGTGCTTTATGTGGATTGTTATAATGCTGTCGGCCGCTCGATGAAGTCAGCCATCTCCGCATCGGATTTGATTCCCGTTGACGGGACCCGTATCGCGGTTCTGGGGGACATCGAGGATGTGGGAGAGATTTCCCCCGAGATGCATCAAGAAGTTATCAAAGCGGTGGATGACTCTAAGTTCAATGTCCTGCTCACTATAGGTGAGAAGATGAGACGCGCGACTTCCGAGGTGGCTTGCAGGTCATCTCTTTCCATAAAGAATTTTGACAATCTGGACGATCTGGCGGCTGCGGTCAAGCTGGCGGTAAAGCCTGGCGACCTGGTCCTTTTCAAAGCCAGCCATGCCAGTCATTTGGAGAAATGCGTTTTGAAGGTTTGGCCACAGTACACCAAGGATTTCGGTGTATTTTCCGGACTATTTCATAAATGGCGTGATTCAAGCCTTTTCAATTAAGCCCTTGATGCCACCTGTTTCCATAAAAAGAATAACCCAATTAAGCTATAGGGCTTTACGGGAAGTCTGGCGTGTTGTCACGAAAGAGGACGCCAGGGATGGAAAATATGTCCGCTCCTTCGTTTCCGCGATGAATGAAAAAGCAAGGCGGTTGGGAGCGAATGATTTTTTGTTTATCGATCCTGCCGGTTACGATGTAGAGGGTTCTAAGGCGACAGCCCATGACCTTTTGGTCCTTTTTGCCAAGGCGCTCGAAAACAAAAACATAAGGGAAATCCTTTCGACGAAAGAGTATTCAATCAAAGTCCGTGGAATCTATAAAAGAGTCAAGAAGATAGAGACCACAGTCAAGGGGCAGGATTTCGATGAGGGCATATTCCCGATTATTGCTGGTAAGACCGGCACATATCCTGGCCATTCTTACAATCTGCTGATGTTGACTCGTCTAAGTTCGGGAGAAAGGATTGTTTGTTCCATCCTGGGTTCGCTTTCTGATGAGCGTAGATGGAAGGACGCATACGCGCTTGTCGGATATGCGGATAAATTATTAAGTGGTGAGGATGCGTCGGTAGAGGTCTCTGCCTCTTCTTATGAGATTTCCGAGTATCCTTCCTTGAGGACAATAGCTGCCAAGTCTCCTGATAATGAGGAGGTTCCGGCATCATTGACTAAAATAGCCACAGCTTTAACCGCCGTTGATTTCATTGATGAATGGGATCAGCGTGTGACTATCCACAGTTCCGACAGAATGCGAGGCAGTGGTAATCATCTTTACATCGGTGATGTCGTGACTGTTAGGGATTTATTTTATGATATGCTTCTTCCTTCCGGTAATAGTGCCGCTCGGACATTGGCCCGTTATCTCGGACGGACAGTGAAACTAAAAACCAAAGTGTGAATGAAGACCGTAGGAATGCCGATTCCGGATATGGAAAATGAGAAAAGAAGGGCGTTGATTCCCTCTGATGTCCCCAAGTTGAAGTATCCGGGTTTGATCTTCATCGAAGAAGGGTATGGTGAATCGTTGGGTTACAGCGATGAGGATTACTCTTCTAAAGGACTCCAGATATCGAGTAAGGAAGATGTCCTCAAGAAAGACATTATCTGCGATCCCAAAGTAGGGGATGCCAAGTATCTAACCCGTCTGGAAGGACAGATCATTTTCGGGTGGGTACATGCCGTTCAGAGACTATCTGTTGCGGATAAGATTATAGATCGGCGACTTACCTCCTTCGCATGGGAAGATATGTATGAGGGAGGAAGGCATTGTTTCTGGAGAAACAATGAGATTGCCGGCGAGGCCGCGGTCATACATGCGTATATATGTCACGGAATTGTTCCATACCATACCAAGGTTGCTGTCTTAGGGCGTGGAAACTCCTCCAGGGGAGCGATTAAAGCATTGAATTCTTTGGGAGCCGAGGTCGTTCAATATAACAGGAGTCAGGAGAAGCTTTTCCGTGATGAACTGGGCCAGTATGATGTGATTGTCAACGGAATCTTATGGGATACCGACAGGACTGACCATATCATTTACAGGGAGGATCTCAAGCGCATGAAACCTGGCGCCTTGATTATAGATATCGCATGTGATCCTAACGGTGGAGTAGAGACTTGTGTGCCCACAACGATAGAGGATCCGATCTATGTGATCGATGGGGTGACACATTATGCCGTTGACCATACCCCGACTTTATTTTGGAAAACAGCCTCCGAGTGCATTAGTTCTGAAGTTGTCAAGTATATTGATTTCTTGATTGAGGAGACAGCTGATAAACACCCCGTCTTATCCAAATGCGTTAATTTTATTGAGGGGAGAATCGTAGATGAGATGATTGTGCAATACCGTAGCAGACATCGGCTTTGAAAAAAGGAGTTAATCATTATTATGAGTAATACCATATACAACCAATTCCGCTCCAAGGTTTTAGCGACACCTGACGCGATCGCTGTTAAAGATAGCGCCAGGGAAGTCACTTACTCGCAATTGGATAGCCTTGTTGATGCCATATTGGCGAGATTTATAAAGCCGGATAGCAGATTCATCGGCATAGTGATGGATCACAGTATTGAGATGATAGCGGCAATACTCGCTGTCCTCAAGTCAGGTGCCGCTTATGTGCCTGCGGAACCTTCTTTCCCTATTGAGAGAATCCGCTATATGATGAGAGAGTGTGATGTTGACTTTATCATAACACAAGAGAAGTACGAGATCCCGTTTTCTTTCGGAGGGGCTTTCAACACACTCTTGATTGACGAGATAATTGATGAGGGTATAATAATAAATGAGGACAAAAGCACTCCTTCCGGGCTGGCATATGTCCTGTACACTTCTGGTACCACTGGTACCCCAAAAGGGGTGCAGGTGACCAACTCCAATGTATGCCACTATGCGCGCGCTTTTGCCAACGAGTTCCATCCCGGTGCTGGCGACCGTATGCTTCAGTATTCTGTGTGCTCGTTTGACATTTTCGTGGAAGAGGTATTCACCACACTGCTCTCAGGTGCCGCCCTCTTCATCCCTAATGAGGCGACTAAAAATGATATCCTCAAGCTCCTGAGATATATCTCGGAGAATAAAATAACGATAGTTAGCGGCTTCCCATACCTCCTGCTAGAGATAAACAAAGTGGCTGAACTACTTCCGTCCAGCTTACGGCTTTTGATAAGCGGTGGAGACGTTATTCGCGCCAAGTACATAACCAATCTTAAGGACAAGGTTATGATTTACAATACTTATGGCCCTTCTGAGACGACTGTTTGCGCCAGCTATTTCCGGGTAGATAATGCCGAACCTCTGGCCGACGGTACATTCCCTATCGGAAAGCCGGTTTTAGGAGCAGGTATCTCTATCTTGGACGAAGAGTTGAAACAGGTTCCCGATGGAGAGAAAGGTGAGATCTGCATCTTCGGAGACGGTGTTTCTAATGGTTACTTGGGTGACAATCCTGAGAATGAGAATTTCGTCGTCATGGATGGACGCAGGTTTTACCGCAGCGGAGATCTTGGTTATGTCCTTCCGGACGGAAATATCGCGTTCCTTCGCAGGAAGGATAAACAAGTCATGATAATGGGGAAAAGAATTGAAAGCGATGAAGTGGAGAATCTTCTCATAACCTTTAAAGAGGTCGAAGACGCGGTGGTCGCTCCATACACTGACACAGAAGGCCTGTCATATCTTGTGGCGTATATTATACCAAGACCCGATTTCGACCTTTGTGATCTGAAACGCAAGCTTTCTCTGTTTCTTACTCCATTTATGGTTCCTGAGTTTTTTATCTCCATGCCATGTTTCCCCATGACTCCTAACGGTAAGGTTGACCGGCGAATGCTTCCGGTTCCGCTTAAGGAGGGAACGCTATAATTTTTTGTGTGATGATAGAAAGTATTTGGTCATATTACATGAAGAGGTTGAGAATGCGGTGGTGGAAAGAACGCATTCTCAAGTATTTCCCTGTCTTGAAGACACGCAGGAAACTTTCCCGTGCTCAAAAGAAAGAGGTGCAGGATTACTATGTGGAAATGACAGGCCGTAAGGTACCCCTCTATTGCCATGAGTATTTTTATTCCCGTAACGGAGTTTTTACAAAGGATTACGTTCCCGAGAATTTCTATATGTGCGAGCTTGTGCCGCGCGCGAATCTACATTCGTTCCAAGGAGCCTATGGGGATAAGAATCTATGTGATCTCCTGTTCCCTGGTGAGAATGTCGTTCGTTCCATCTTAAAGAATATCAATGGCTATTTCTTTTTTGATGGCAGGCCTGTTACTGAAGAGGAGGCAGTGTCACTATGCGGCAATCTGAATAGGGTCATAATAAAGCCATCTCGTAAGTCGGAGGGGAGAGGTGTTCAAGCCTTCAGCTCGACTTATGGAGTGACCGATTTGGATGGCAAAAGTGTCGCCGATCTATTCAGGGAGTACGGGAAGGATTTTCTTGTGCAGGATTGTGTGAAACAGCATGAGGCTTTGGCTGCCCTGAACCCGACCTCTGTGAATTCGATGCGCATCCTGTCCTATCACTCGGGAATGGAGGTGTTGATTATCTATTCTGTCATGCGTATTGGCCGTAACGGTGCGGTGGTTGATAATCAGAGTGCCGGAGGTATATGCACCGCCATTTCGAATGATGGTAAACTAGGAAAAATAGCATTTGGAGGTTACTCCGAGGACAATATCCTGAAGACTGACACAGGAATCGTCCTGGAAGGTTATCCGGTACCGTCTTATGATAAAGCCATTGGAATGGTGAAGCGCCTGCATCAGAGACTGCCTTATTTCAATCTGGTGGGCTGGGATATCGCGATTCAGGAAGATGGTGAACCTGTACTTATCGAATTCAACACCAATCCTGGTTTAAGCCAGTCTGCCTTCAAATCCGGCATGGGTGAATACACCGAGAGAATAATCAGGGAGTTGTGGCCGAGGCCTAACACTTGGTTCCCTAAATAAATGAGTTTAACAACGTAAGAATCGAGATAATGCTTCGTATTATCAGGTTATTTGGTATAATTAGGACTTCTATTTATAAAAGATTGCAACTTAGGCGATGGAAAGTCCGTTACACGGAGCATTTCAAAGAGTTTCCCGTTCTTCGCAAGTTGACAAAGGAGCAGAAGCGTGAGGTGCAGACTTATTACAAAGGTTTGGTTGGCAGGAGAGTTCCTTTATATTCCCATGTTCAGTTTTATTCACTAACCGGGCAGTTCGCTAAAGAATATATCCCTTATAATTTTTATCATGTTGAGATTCTTCCTCGAGCCAACGTTCATAGGCTTATGTACGCTTTCGGAGACAAGAATATGTGTGATTTCTTTTTCCCGGGCGAGAATGTTGTCCATACCGTGTTGAAGAATATGAACGGTGACTATTATTATGAGGGCGAACCTGTCTCTAAAGAAGATGCTGTGCGGCTGTGTTCGAATCTTCAGAATATGATAATCAAGCCCTCAAGGCAATCTGGAGGGCATCATATTCAAGCATTTGCTTCGAATAATGGTGTTATGGATCTTGACGGCAAGACTGTCGAGTCTCTTTTCAAGGAATATAAAAAAGACTTTTTGGTCCAGGATAGGGTCAGGCAGCATGAGGCTATGGCCGCACTTAATCCCACTTCTCTGAACACGATTAGGATTTTGTCTTACAGGTCTGGGAGTGAGGTCCTGTTGTGCAATTCGATTGTCAGAATAGGTCGTTCCGGTTCTGTGACCGACAATCAAAGCGCGGGAGGAATCGCTGTGGGTATTTCCGAGAACGGATTACTTTATGAATGCGCTTACTCATTGGTCGGGCAAGTGAGACAAACAGATACCGGGATTGTATTGAAAGATTATAGCATCCCTAATTACTACAAAGTCGTCGAACTTGTCAAGCGTCTGCATCTTAAACTGCCTTTCTTCAAGTTGGTAGGGTGGGATGTCGCTATTCAGGAGAACGGGGAACCTGTGCTTATTGAGTTTAACACTGATCCCGGCCTGTTTCAGGAGTCCTTCCCTGGGCTGGGCAAGCATTCCGAGCGGATAATCCGCGAACTGTGGCCGAGGCCGAACACTTTGTTCCCTAAATAATCCTCGCGAAGGGACGAGCATATCGTGGATTATGTTTCCGTCTGAAAATCAGGCGTTTTTTCAAGAGATGGATAAAAGGGAAATAGAGATCATCGACGCGACGGACATCGTGAGTTGGGAGGAGGTCAGCCGGGTGTTGAGAACGGCTCATTCCTCTAACGTGGCAAAGGGCATCGTGCTGCCGTATCCACATCTGCCTCCGGAAAAGCTGAGAGAAAAAGTTGTTGATCGAGGAGGGAGACTCTTTGTCGCCAAGGCTGGTGACCGGATCATTGGAACTGGGGCTATCGCTTTGATAGACAAAAAGTTGTGGTGCGGGAAAGGTAAGTATGCCTACTCTTTCCTGGATTCTGTCCTTCCGGAGTACGCCGGAAAGGGAATCTATCGCAGAATAGCCGAGGCGCAGGAACAGTATGCCTTGAACAACGGTGTTAACCGGATTTTTCTCGACACGGACGAGCGTAACCTCAGGATCCAGGAAATATCAAGGAGAAATGGTTACAAGCTGGTCGATTACAGGGTTAGAGGCGATCATGATTCAGTGGTGTTGGTCAAGTGGTTGTCCGGATGTCCTTATTCTGATGCTTCTATATGGGTGAGGTATCATGCGATAAGGCTTAAGAGGAAAACCTCATATCTGGTCCATGGTAAATAAGATGGAGTCAACAGGCCGAATATTAATAGCTGGGGATTTGTTCCCGAATGAGGCGAACGTCTCATTATTCTCCGATGGCGACATTGTCTCTTTATTCGGAGATGATATCATTGCCCTTTTTAACCGCGCGGATTACAGTGTCTGCAACCTTGAAGGCGCTATCTCAGACAAGCCTGGAAAATGTGTCAAGACCGGGCCGGTCAAGATCGCTCCCGCTTCTGTGGTCAAGGCCTATAAAGAGTTGGGTGTCAGTTGTTGCATGTTGGCGAACAACCATGTGACTGATGGTGGTAATGTCGGTCTGACGGACACGGTGGCTTGTTTGGAAGCTGCTGGAATAGAGCACATTGGGGCAGGGAAGGACAGTAAGAGCATACGAAGAGCCCTTGTCAAGGAAATCGGTGGATTGAACTTCGGGTTCTACAATGTGGGCGAGACAATGTACAACAAGCCGGCAGAAAGCACTGCCGGTGTGTGGTTGTACGACGAGAGCCTTGTTCGCGAGGACATCTTGGATCTGAAACGAAGATGCGACTATCTCATAGTCATCTATCATGGTGGTATTGAGAAGTTTCCTTATCCATCCCCTGAATTGCGCAAGCGTTTTTACCGCATGGCGGATTGGGGAGCGGATCTTGTCGTGAGCCAGCATACCCATTGCCTCGGGTGTGAGGAGAATCACAATGGTTCCCTTCTGATTTACGGCCAGGGTGACTTCCTGTTGAAGAATTTCTATCCCGGGATCACGGATTCAGGAATGTTGCTCGAGTTGGTGGTCGAGGCTGGTAGTGTGGAAGTTGTCAAGCATAGGATCCGTTGCGAGGGCAACCTTTTCGCGCGCCTCGAAGCGGACCAGGATTTTTCAGATTATCTTGACCGCTCATCCAAATTGGGTGACACGGCTTTTCTTACAGGACAACTTAAAGCCTTTTGCGCTAATGAGCTTGTGCTGTACCTTTCGGCTTACAAGAGCCCGTCGAGGTTCAGGCGCTGGCAGAGAGCGTATTTCCCGGACTCGTACAAGAAGTGGCTTTTCAATTCGGCGTTCAAGAAGAGAGACTTGTTGTTCGCTCTCCACACTCTCCGCTCCGAGCAAAACAGGGAGACAGCGGTCGTGGGTCTGGAAGGGCTTCTGGACTTGAGTCAGGATTATTATAAATAGTTGATCCAAGTGAAGAATATGAGCCCAAAGGTCGTGATAATTGGACACAGTTATGTGTCTCGTCTCGCTTTAGCCAGATCTCTTGGTCAGGTTGGGTACGAGGTTGCTGTAATCGTGACCATGTACGGTGCTTTGGACAACAGGAAACCGCTTGATTGCTACAGCAAGTATGTGTCTGAGGTTTGTTACTGCAGGGCAAAGGATGAGGCTGGACTGATCAAGATCCTGCTTGAGCGGTTCGTGGATGCGGAGCGCAAAGTTGTTCTTATTCCAGACAGTGATTTCTCCGCAAGCTTCGTGGATAAGAATAAAGAGCTGCTGGAAAAGTTCTTCCTTTTCCCGCATATTGTCGGCAATGATTCTTACGTGTCCGATTGGATGGATAAGAGCGAACAGAAAAGGTTGGCAAGGGAGATTGGGCTGCCAGTCGCTAATTCGACAGTCTTACATGTTGAGACAGAACAACTTCCAGACCTTGAACCTATCTCGTGTTATCCTTGTTTCACCAAGTCTCTGAAGACTATGGGTGGAGGGAAACAATGTTTCAGAAAATGCGATGACGAAGAGGAACTGTCGACAGCATTGAGATCGTTTGCGGAGAGAGGATTCAAGGACATCCTTGTCGAGGACTTCATTGAGATCGAAAGAGAATATGCTGTTGTTGGGCTGTCTGATGGCCAAAATGTCATAATTCCGGGAGTTCTGCAATTTGTTGAGAACTGTAAGAGCCATCAAGGCATCGCCAGGCAAGGACGGATTCTTCCGGTCTCTGGATTTGAGAATCTGATCGCTTTGTTTAAGGATTATGCCCGCTCTACCGGTTTCGTTGGCTTATTTGACATTGACTTCCTATATGCCCAAGGGCAGTATTATTTTTGTGAGATGAATTTCCGTTTCGGAGGCTCTGGTTATGCATACACTAAGTCGGGAGTAAATCTTCCCGCTATGTTTGTGACTATGATGACAAAGGACCAGGAGTTGGGCGACCAGAAGGAAATTGTCACAAGCGAGAGGAAATATGTGAATGAGAGGATGCTTGTGGATGATATGGGGCTTTCGTGTATTACTATAAATGAGTATAATCGGATTCTCAGAGGCGCTGACATCCGTTTTATTCGGGATCCTGAGGATCCTTGTCCTGGTCGTCATTTCAGGAAAGAGGTTATTAAAGCTGCTGTGAAGAGCATCATCAAGCGGTTATGAGCCGGAAAGTAGTAGTCATAGGTCACGGGTACACCTCCCGTCTCGGAGTCATCAGGGCTCTGGGACGTGCCGGCTATGAGGTCATCGTTATAGTGATGGCAAATTATAGACGGGACGGGTCTTTGAACACCTCCAAGCCTATTGACTGCTACAGCAAGTTTGTCAGCCGGGTGCTTTATTGTCCGTCTGACCCGGAGAGACTGGTCACTACTCTCCTTGAGGAATGCGCCGATCCGGAGCAGAAGGTTATCATATTCACTGACAGCGACTTCTCTGCCGCCGCGGTGGACCAGAACCAGGAACGTCTCCGTGATCGTTTCCTGTTCCCTAATATAGGTTTCGAGCCCGGAGCCGTGGTGGCGTGGATGGACAAGGCCAGGCAGAAAGAGGCCGCACTGGAGGTGGGGCTGGATGTTGCCGCGGGTCAGGTGATCGAGGTGAGGAATGGGGAGTATTCCGTTCCTAAATCGCTTCGCTATCCTTGTTTTGTGAAGCCTTTGGCCACGCTGAAAGGCGGCAAGAGGGGATTGAGGCGTTGCGACAATGAGTCCGAACTTCGGGAGGCGATGAGTCAGATTCTCTTGGCAGGCAATGACTTGGATGTCATGGTCGAGGATTTCAAGAAGATTGACCAGGAATATGCCCTGCTGGGTTATTCAGATGGGAATGATGTCCTGATTCCCGGGATTATCAAGACTGTTTCCCTGGCCGCTGGAGGCCATTTCGGGGTGGCAAGCAAGGGACGGATCGTCCCTGTGGATGGTTATGAGGACTTGGTGGCGAAGTTCAAGCGCTTTGTGCTGAAGACTGGTTTCAAAGGAATATTCGACATAGATTTCTATAAGAGCGAAGGCCGTTTCTACTTCTGTGAGATGAACTTCCGCTATGGTGGATCCGGCTACGCCTACACCGCTCTCGGAGTCAATCTGCCTGAGATGATGGTTCGTAGTTTTCTCGGAGAGAGTATGGACTGGAACCAGAAGGTAAGCGGGTCCGGGGTCTTTGTCAACGAGAGGATGTGTCGTGGTGATTGGGTCGAGGGCCATGTCTCTTCCTTCCAGTTCCGCCAGTCCCTTCGTGGCGCTGACATCAGTTTTATAGCTGATCCGGATGATCCGGAGCCGCTGAAGCGGTTCAGAAAGAGCCTTACTGGTCTGAAAATGAATGCTAAGAGGCTGGCTAAAAGAGTTTTGAGGCGAAATGAGAGAAATAGGGATAAAAGAGCTTAAGGACCTCCAGCTGTCCATCCTTGACTATGTCGATTCGTTCTGCCGTCTCAACGATGTCAAGTACACCCTCAGCGGCGGAACCCTCCTCGGGGCTGTCCGGCATGGTGGCTACATCCCTTGGGACGATGACATCGACATCCAGATGACAAGGAAAGAATACGACCGCTTCACTGAGCTGTGGAACAACGAGCGCCATCCTTTTGAGCTTGTCAACATTGAGTCCGGCAACAATATGGGCTATCCCTTCGGGAAGATTCATGATCCCCGGACTGTCATATTCATAAACGGGATTGAGCGGACAGGTGCTTTTATCGATCTGTTCCCTGTGGATTATGTGGCTTCGGAGGAGGATTTCCGTGTCCGTCACGCCAAGGTCACGGAACTGTATTCCCAGAGGAACCTGATCTTCCAGAACATGAAGAGGAAGAAAGGGACTTTGCCCTGGAAAGAAGTGCTGAAACTCTGTCTGAAGCGTATTCCCAAGGAGACTTATGAGGAGAACGCCGTGCTAATCAACGACCTCGCGAAAGAGTGTGTTGAGGGTCCTTACATGTTCGAGATGATCTCGGGCCTCCTTTGCAAGAATCCGATCCCGGCGAAAGTTTTCGAGTCTTATTCAGACATTAAGTTCGAGGACCGGAAGTATTTGGCTGTCACTGACTTTGACACTTATCTTACCCTCACTTTCGGTGACTATATGACCCTGCCGCCAGAGGAGAAGAGGGTTTCGCACCACTATTTCAAGACTTATTGGAGATAGATATGAACGCTCCCAAAAGGTTTATTTTCCGCAATGTCGTTCCGGCTCTCGGCAAGCTTCGCGTCGGGAAGAACAGGTATTGCAACGTGATCTATTACCACGACATCGTTCCCGGACAAGGTGAGTCTTTCATGCGGACGAATATCGACATATTCCGCTCCCACATGGAATACATCGCGGCGAATGGCTTTGAGACCTTGCGCTTCGATGACTTGGAAAAGCCGGAGAATCTCGCCTTCGGTAAAAAGAAGGTAATCATAGCGTTCGATGATGGCTGGAGGTCCAACTACTCTCGTATATTTGACTTTATGAAGTCGCTGGGGCTCAAGTACAGTATTTTCCTGACGATGGGCAAGATCGGGACTGATGAGGACTATCTCACTTGGGACATGGTCCGCAAGATGCACGAGAGCGGGCTTGTGGGCTTCGGCGCACACACTTTCACCCATCCGAAGATGGCTGACCTTTCTGCGGTTGATTATGACCTGGAGATTGTCAAGGCCGATCAGCTCTTTGAGAAGGAGCTGGGTTTCAAGCCTTTAGACTTTTGCTATCCGTTCGGCAGCTACTCTTCTGAAGCGAACAAGACTCTTGAGAAAGATGGCCGCTACCATCGGATCTACACCTCGTCGAACATGTATTCCTACGAGGAGAACGGGGTCGTGATCATGGGAAGGAACGGAATCAATCAGGATTGGCCCTTCAGGGTCTTCAAGAACCAATTGCTAGGATACTACAACATTTTTCATTCTTTAACGCATTAACGTATGAATATCATTGAGTTAGTGAAGAAAATCCCGCATTCTGTCTCTGTCAGGATAAAGAACAGGAGGCGTTATCGTTGGATGGTCAAGCAGATGCGCATGCCTGATCCGGCCGAGACCGTGAGGCCTAAGTATTGGAAAAAATGCGGGGTTGAGGTCAATGGGCATTTCAAGGTTGGCTTTGGTGTGTATTTCGATGCCGGCAATGCGGAGCACATCCATGTTGAGGATGGGGTGTGGATCGCGGCTCAGTGTCTGTTGCTCTGCCACAAGAGAAATTTGGCCGAATATCATGTCGGCGACGACTACAATAAGACTCCTTACAAGATAAAGGATATTCACCTTAAGAAAGGTTGCTGCATCGGCATGAGGACTATCATTATGCCTGGAGTTACGGTCGGAGAAGGCGCCATCATCGGAGCCGGATCGGTGGTGACTCGTGATGTTCCGCCCTACACAGTCGCGACCGGTAGTCCTGCTGTCGTGGTGAAATCTTTCCCGGAAAGGTCGTAAGAGAATGAAAGTCGTCCAGGTCAACGCGATTTACGGGCGTAAAAGCACCGGCACGATAGTACGGGAGATCAAGTCCTGCTGCGAGCGGAACGGGATCGAGTGCGATGTGGCCTATTCTATCGCTGAGAGACCTGGATCGAAGGTGCCCGGGGGATACCAGATAGGAAACAAGCTGACTGCCAAGTGGCATGCGCTAATGAGCCGGATATGGGGTAAACAGGCCTATTTCAATCATTTGACCACTTGGAGATTCCTGCGCTGGCTCGACGGCCGGAAGCCGGATGTGGTCCATCTCCACAATTTGCACAGCAACTATATCCATCTTAACATGTTGCTGCGCTATCTCTCGAAGCGGGACATTCCTACGGTCATCACCTTCCACGACTGCTGGTATTTCACTGGTGGATGCGTACACTACACTTCAGTGGGTTGTGATCGGTGGAAGTCCTCTTGTGGCCAGTGCCCTCAATGGAAGGAGTTGCCATCTTGGTTCCGGGACAGTACGGCCTCGGTACTGAAGGACCGGTCTCGCTTTCTTAACGCGGTTCCCCATCTGACGATAGTGGGTGTGTCTGAATGGATCGCGGGTCAGGTGAGGGAGTCGGTGCTTGGAAATAAGCCTGTTAGGGTCATCTACAATGGATTTGACCTGGATATATTCCGTCCGAGGACTTCAGAACTCAGGGAAAGGTTGGGAATAAAAGACCGTTTTGTTATCCTTGGACCGGCAGATAAGTGGTTATTGCCTATTAATAAACTGACTTTGAACTACTTCCTTGACAATCTGCCTGATGATGCTGTGATGGTACTCTTCGGGTCGTCCCCTGAAAGCGTGGAGTCACCGAAAATCATCCGTCTAGGTTACATCAAGGGTAGGGAAGAGATGGCGGAGGTCTATTCGATGGCCGATGTTTTTGTCAACTGTTCTCGTGAAGACACTCTGAGCAGCTTGAATCTTGAATGTCAGGCTTGCGGTACTCCGGTTGTCACTTACGATGCGACTGGAAGCAAGGAAACTGTTGACAATCAGTGCGGTTTCGCTGTTCAGACGGGGAATTGCCAGGATTTATGGGAGAAAGTGCTCGAGGTGAGAGGAGCTGGCAAGGCGAGCCTGTCAAGTGCCTGCCGGGAATTCGTTGAGTCCCGGTTTGAGAAGTCATCCAACTACATGGAATATATTGATTTGTTTAGAAATATAATAGACGCGTAATGCTAGAGAAGAAAAAGACGTTATTCTTGATTGTCGCATTGTTCTTCATTGTGGTATCGATTTTCCCTTTGTTCAACGATTTGGCGAAATTGCCCGTGTGGTTGCCAAGTCTTGGGACCGTGTTGCTGTTGGTGATCCTTTTCCCAAGGGCATTCCTTAACAGGACTATCATTTGGTTCGGGATCTATGGGCTTATCCTTGCCTGTTATATGGCTTTCGGACGTCCTTTGACAATCGGTATCGGAACAGTTGCGGATAGCAAGAAGATAATAATAGAGTTCGCTTTCATTCTTCCGGCATTGAGCATATTCAGTGTTCTATGCTATCTGAATGACCTGGCTTTGACCAGGCGTCTGATCAAGTATTCGATCATAGTATTGTACATTTCTTTTGTGATCGCGGTTCCGCTCATGTACCGGTACAATTCATTGAGGGAGGCTCTTTATATGGAAGGCCTGGAGATGATCACTGTTCCCGGTCTCCCAAGCTACTCCCTGATGCATGCCTACACTCTGTTCCTACCGGCAATGTGCTATGCGGCAAAGAAATTCAGCGGTAAAAGGAAGACGCTCTTTATCACCGCTATGCTTATCCTGTGCTTCGTTGTGTATGACACTTTTGTCGCCGCATCCCTTTTCGTTATGATAGGCATTCTGGCATATACAATCTTGTTCACAAAAAACCGGACTAACACGTTCAGATACGTTTTCGCCTTTATTGTCGTCCTTGTTTTCACGCTGTTCATCTCCGGAGCCTTTATTCCGCTCCTTGACTTCTTCATTCCTTTCTTCAGGGGCACCCCTGTTATTGGAAAGCTTCAGGACATCAGGAGCTCTATGGCCTCGGGAGCGATCATGGGCGGTAATCTGGTTACTCGTGTCGAATTGCACAATATCTCATGGCAGTCATTTTTCGAGAATCCTTTGTTCGGCACTTCCGAGGTAGGAAGGCATTCATCCCTTATTGACCGTTTGGGAGGAATGGGACTTGTGGCATTTGTGCCTTTCCTGATGATATTCATCACAGGTATTGTACGGTTGTTTAAGATGTTCAAACAACAGATTTCCAAGGATTTCTTCTGGCTGGGCGTCATCTCGTCGTTCATGTTCTTGTATTTCAAAGGCAACTGGGGATCTGACAGCTGGTTGATGCTCTTTGTGTTGATGCCGTTCGCGATATTGGTTTATGAGCGGGAGGATGATAATGGAAAACTCGTTGCCTAAGGTACTTGTGATCTCCCGTGGTGTCTGGAGCGACACCGACGGGACTTCGAGTACTTTGACTAACATATTCGAGGATTACGATCCGGACAAATTGGCTCACATCTACATTGAGACCAAGCGTCCGAACACCCGTTGCTGCCATCGGTTCTACCAGATCTCCGAGTTCACCCTTGTCCACAAGCTGATCCGCTGGTGGCTGAAGCCTGGCCATGCGTTTGACACTCGTGAAGGGCAGGAGAGCGTGGTTTCTGAGACAATAGCCTCGCAGGAGTCGGATGTGATGGGATACGTGCGCGGTCACCGTTCCAGATTCTATGTTTATCTGCGAGAGATCCTGTGGTCTCTGAATGGTTGGAAAAGCAAGGATCTCAAGCGGTTCGTAAAGGATTTCAATCCCGATGTCGTGTGGCTGGACAGCTCTCCGCTGCCATTCATGAACCGCCTTTATCACTATGTGCTGAAGGCAGCTCGCAAGCCCGCGAGCATATTCATGCAGGATGACGTGTTTTTTGTCAAGAGCCATGGTGGCACATTGTTGCGCCGTATCAGAAGGAGCCACATCCGTAGTACTGTTCACAGGGTTGTCTCGATGTGTTCCAATATGTTTGTCATAAGCCCAAAGATGAAACGGGAATATGATGAGATATTCGGAATCAACAGCATCCTGGTGACCAAGAGCGCGAAGGTTGAGAGCGAGAGCCTTACTCCGGTACCTCCTCATAATCCCTTGCGTCTTGTGTATATGGGACAAGTCCTTTACGGGCGGCTCGAGACCCTGATCACGATGGCTAAGGCCATTTCGGACCTGAACTCTGACGAGGTCCGTTTCACTCTGGACATCTACACCAACAACAGCATCAGCGAAGAAGACCGCACGCGCCTTTTGGCTGGCGGAAATGTGTTCTTGAAGGATCCTGTGCCTTATCAGGAGGTTCAGAACGTGATCGCTGGTAATGATGTGGTTGTCTTTGTGGAGACATTCGACCCGCAGATCAGCAAGATCTCCCGCTTGTCTTTCTCCACAAAGATCTGTGACTACCTCGGAAGTGGGAAGTGCATCTTGGCCGCAGGCCCTTCTGACACCGCTTCAATAGAGTATCTGGCCGAGGAAGACGCGGCTATAGTCTGCGGGAGCGAGGACAGCATCCGTTCCGGCCTGGAAAGGTTGACCGATCCGGAGGTGGTGAGTGAATATGCCTTGAAAGCCCATTCCTGCGCGGTGAGAAATCACGACAGGGAGAAGTTGAACAAGATAATCTACGGGAAGCTCATAGAGCTGTCCAAAACCACAGTAACATGGTGAGTACCAGATTATTAACTGGCCTGTTGTCCTTGGCTGTCATCCTGACCGCATGCGGTCCGCTTTCCGGCATGAAGGCTTCGTCCAAACGCTTTGATGTCGCCTCCTACGGGAAGGGCAAAGCCGCTATCGCCAAGCTCGTAGCGGATGTCAATAAAGCAGGAGGAGGTCAGGTGGTTTTCCCTAAGGGAGCAACTTATCGCCTTGGCATCGATGATGACCCGAACGGTGGCCACAAACTTCATCCTCAGGCTTCATCCGTGCTTTTCGCCTTTCGCGGTTGCGCAAGTCTTGAGGTAGATCTAAACGGATCCACAATAATCCTTGAACCGAACCATAGCACCAAGTATTCGCTCTTCTATTTCTTTGATTGTAAGTCGTTTACGCTTAAGAATGGAAAGATAGTGGGGGACGCTTCCGACCACGATTATTCCCCGGTTGTCTATTCGGGCAAGACCGAGAAATCGTCCCACGAGTGGGGACACGGAGTGATGGTCATGGGGTCGCGAGGAAAGATAGAGGACTTGCGGGTCACGAATATGTGCGGAGACGGGATTTATGTCGCCAGTTGCAAAAACAATGGTCAGGCTATCGACGCTAATGTGGAGATCAACCGTTGCGATGTCTCCTATTGCCGCCGAAACGGCATCACGAGCGCTTCCACGACAGGTTTCTCCTTGATTGACACCTACGTCCACAACATCGGCACTTATGGCGACCTGAAGGGCACGGACCCTTGTGCAGGGATTGATTTTGAATATGAGGACAAAAACTGGTTCAAAGGGGATGTGATCATCTCAGGTTGCACCTTCAGCGATTGCGAGAAGAAGACCATCAGCGCCGCTAACAGTTTTGTGCCTAAAGTCCGTTCTTTCATCATAGAGAACAGCACATTCTCAGGGAGCCGGTTCCAGATTGCGAACCTTGTCTCAGACCAGGGTAAGATTGTACGGAAATGCCGTATCGACGCTTCACAACTTAATTGTGGCAAATCCACTTTGGACAACTGTGAGATAGTCTTGGGGCGCAAGATCCACTATGTCCACGGGACCACATTCACCAATTGCTCTTTCGTGGGAACGCTTACGGATCTTCCAAAGCCTTATGGCTGCGCCTTGGTCGGATATTCCTTGGCCCCTGCTCATTTCGTTTCCTGCTCTTTCAAGGACATAAGGGGACTCAACGACAATTCTCCTGCCTATCAGGGTATCTCGGGCTATAATTTCCCGCTTAAGGCCAACTTCAAGGACTGCACCTTCCAGAATGTCTCCTTCGTGAAGGGAAACTCCAGCCACGAATCTTCCTTTACATTCGAAGGATGCTCATTATCAGATGGTTGCATGATCTACAACGAGGGAGGGGAGACAGTGGTGTTCAAGGATTCCAAGATTGACAATGTCGGTTCCTACCCCAACCAAAAGGGAAAGTTCTCCTTCGACAATTGCGTGATTATCCAAGATGATGAGACTGTGGCCAACCCTCTTCTCTATTTTGGGGACCATAGCACCAGGAACACCAATGTGCGTAACACCCTCTCAATCACTCAGAGGATGAAGTCGAAGGGTGTGACGGCAATCAAACTTAAAGAACTGAATCGCTAATGAAAAAGATAATCCGAGCCACGACTGTGCCTCAGTCACTTGCGGCCTTCTGCGATGGGATGCTGAAGGACCTGTCCCGCGACTACGAGGTTGTCGCTTTGTCGTCTCCCGGACCGACCCTGGAGATGGTAGCGCAGAGGGAGGGTGTCCGTACGGTCGCCGTCGAGATGGCTCGTCACATA